>Ga0209542_10018496_pt1 | contig 11271 bp, 9 predicted proteins | sample RifCSPhighO2_01_FD_184028 | JGI IMG/M metagenome (GOLD analysis project Ga0209542, IMG submission 184028) | Soil microbial communities from Rifle, Colorado - Rifle CSP2_plank highO2_0.1 (SPAdes) (version 2) | ecosystem: Environmental > Terrestrial > Deep subsurface > Rock core/Sediment ...
GGAGGACATTCTCTTTAACCCAGTCACTGGCCTCTCTTTCGTACTCTGTTTCTAAGTAGAGTTCCTCGCCGCTGGATTTAACCATGCCTATGGAGAGTAGTTCTCCGCTTTCGGCATCCAAGTCAGAAAACTCAGTGTCAAAGAAAACAATATTTTCCGAGAAAATTCTTAACATTGGTGAGATTATACACTGATATCCAAACCTATTACACCTAGAATATGTAACCACAGGGTAGTTGGTATAAAAATGTGTATAATATATCAAGCAATGCTTTTATTTAACCATAGTCCGATATTGATTTTGTCAGTACACGCGATAGCTGCTCTTATAGCCGTTTTTTTCGGTATTTTGGCGTTGTTCCACGATTCGAAAAACGCAACTAATAGAGCCTTAGCCTTTCTTATGTTGAGCGTCTTCTTGTGGGACATTAATAATTTTTTTATTTACGCTTCCACGTCAGTTGCTTTCACGATATTCATCGTTAAATCGCAAATGGTTTTTGCCACTCTGCAGACTTTCGCCAGTCTGTTGTTTATCTACGCTTTTCCGGACAGTAAAATCTCCCCTAAAAAGTGGCAAGTTGTCTTGTTCCTGACGGCTGCTATTTCTGCCTTAGTTATATCGCCGTTTCTATTCAACCTAGACCCTAATCATCTCTACACCAATACGGCTATTCCTATTTCTACAGGCACCCCGTTCAACCCGCCTTGGGGGATGATAACTTTAGCTGTTGTTTTTCTCACGGTTTTTATAGCGGTTAAGAAATACCGGGCAGCCAAGAAAGAAGAAAGAGCTCCGTTTATTTCTGTTCTATCGGGAATGGTGAGCACTTATATTCTTTTAGTGATAACTCAATATCTACTATTAAATGTTTTGGGGATAATTGACTTTAATTTTTACGGCCCGCTTTTCTTGTTGCCACTTGTAGTCGGAACCGGCTACGCCATTATCAAGCACCATCTGTTTAATATAAAGGCAGTTGCCACAGAGATACTTATTTTTTCCATATGGATGTTGCTGCTCCTCCGAGTTTTCTTTGAGAAATCTTTACAAGATACAATTGTAGACATTGTTATTCTTGGAGGAGTGGTGGTGGTGGGGACATTCCTTATCAAAAGCGTCCTGAACGAAGTGAGGCAAAAGGAAAAGCTAGCCCAACTTAACATCCAGCTTGATAGCACCAACGCCAAGTTGAACGACCTCAATCAAAACCTTGAACAAAAAGTAGCCGAACAAACTATAGAAATAAGAAAATCTTACGAAGTGGAAAAGAAAGCCAGAATTGAACTGGAAGAACTGGATAAAGCCAAGGACCAGTTCATCCTCACGACTCAACATCATTTGAGAACCCCCTTAACGATTGTCAAAGGATATCTTCAGTCCATCTTCTCCCAAAAAAATCTGGACGAGACCACTAAAACCTACGTCGTCAAAGCCCAGGAATCTACCGAGAGAATTGCCTCTTTGGTTAACGAATTCCTTGATATATCACAAATGGAAGTTGGTAAAAGTATTATCAACAAAGAGCCCACCAACATCAAAGATCTCTTAGGCAGCGTGGTTAAAGAGCTTGAGTCTGAAGTTCAGAAGAAAAACCTCTCAATGATAGTGGATGTCCAAAACGACACCATCTTAAATATTGACCCCAAAAGGATTAAAGAGGGCCTCGTGAATATCATTGATAACGCGGTTAAATACAATAAAGAAGGAGGCAGCATTACCGTGAAGGGTATAAAAACCACCCACCCCATTGAACGCGATAAACAAATATACCGCCTGACCATAGAAGATACGGGTCTAGGCTTAACACCCGAGGAACTTTCCCAGTTATTTACTCAATATTTCCAGCGCGGTAAAGAAGCGGAGAAACTTTACACTACCGGCCGCGGCATAGGACTTACTGTTACTAAAAATATTATTAGCACTCACGGAGGCAAAATCTATGCCGAATCTGAAGGCAGGGGCAAAGGCGCTAAATTCACTATAGAGCTGCCGGTGTAGCAGACCTCTCTACTCTCTTGGTGCGCGCTGAGGGGATTGAACCCCCGACCTACTCGGTGTAAACGAGTCGCTCTACCACTGAGCTAAGCGCGCCTGCCTGCGCAGACTTATCTTTGCCGCATTCTATAGGAAATATTCTTTTTTGACCAGAGATTTGTAAGAAGTTTAACCGAGCTGGCGCTATTTAAAAGCCTGCCAAAGATCAAAGACCAATATAATTCCCCAGCCAAAGAGCAGTACAAACCAGCCTAATAGTTCTAACCTTTCCGGAGAAAAACTAAAACGTTCAGAGACAATTTCGTATATATCTTCCGTGGTTTCTAATTTCTCTTTGATATTGGTTCGCCAATTCTCAAATTTAAATTTCTTAGCCGCTAGTTCATAAAGCCTAGCCGAGTACCAATCTCCGATAAGTTTTATATCTCTGTCCACTGCCTCAAACTCGAACAGCGACGTAGACCTCATCTTAACTATGTACTGGAGAGCGTTCTGTATTTCCTTCCCCTCCACTGGCATACCAAAAAGGAATCTTCTCCTCTCGGGAAGTTTAGAGAAAATTTTGGCTATTTTACGCAGCCTGTCGTCTAATTCTGAATCAAGTAATCTGTACTTAAAGAGTTGGAAGTTGGCCAATTCCAAAAGCTCCACGGTTGAGGCAAAGTCGGCTTCCTGATCAAAAATAAAAGCGCCATCCCAGTCTATAATAACCAAATCGTTTCTGGCGTATTTTATTTGCGAATTTAATGTCTGAGTTATCTCTTTTTCGTCCAACTCCAACTTCTCTGATTTCAAAAAGCCAGCGATTTGAGATTTCCATTTAAAAAATTGTTCTGGATCTCCGGTATAACCGCTGATGGCCCAGATGGAATATCTCTCCCCCCAATCAGGGTTACCACCGTAGCCTTCTAGTACTTTGTCGCAAACTTCCCGCATAGCTTCTTCTACCTCAAAAGACTCTTCGGAAAATATATCCTTTAATTCAGCCGAGGCTTCTATAACCAAAATATTTGATTGATAAGATTTGGTCTGTATCTCTGTTTGATGCCCAGCCACTTCTCTTTTCTCAACTTTAGCTACCGATTGTTTAGGGATGCTAGCCCCAAAGTAAGAAGGGACAGACCTTATTGGTTTGGATTGCACCGTTTCTCCCCGCGGTTCTTTTTTGGCCTGACCTATAACAAAGACTATGAGTCTTCCGGCTACGGGCTTACCACTCTGGCTTTTTTCTTTAGTATCGGACATATATCCTATCTTATCCGAAACTACCCACTCTTACCAAGGGCCAGCCGGCTAGTCGCAAATGAGGTGAGTTTAGTTTAAACTTTTAACCAAATATTACTCATCGTAATTCTTTGGTCTTTGCCGACCCCATGAGTCTAATAAAAATGAAAACCAAATATCTGATAGCGATAATCTTATTATTCTGCTTACTAGCCGGGCTTGCCTTGCTCAATAACCGCGTGAGTTCTCCCCGAAGCCAACAGCAAAAGATTACTGTGGTGGCTAGTTTTTACCCTCTTTATTACTTCTCGGAACGTATTGGTGGGGACAAGGCTGATGTTCACAATCTTACTCCAGCTGGCGCTGAACCTCACGATTACGAACTGACATCTCAAGACATAGTACTCATTGAATCGGGTAATTTACTAGTTCTTAATGGGGGGAACTTGGAAGTCTGGGGAGATAGTATCAAGAAGAGTCTTATCCCCACGCAAACTGTTTTAGTTGTGGCCGGAGAAGGTCTCGCTAATCAACTAATAGCTGAAGGGAATGAGAATATTATTGACCCTCATGTTTGGCTTTCTCCTCCTTTGGCCGAAGGTATGGTTGATAAGATACTGGGCGGATTTCAGGCGTCAGATCCGGCTAATACTTCTTACTATGCCGCCAACGCGGAGGCTTTAAAAGAAGACCTCAAAAATCTTAATACCGACTATTTGACCGGGCTTAAAGACTGCGCCCTTAAAGATGTCATTACCTCCCACGCTTCCTTCGGCTACCTGGCTTCGGCTTATGGTTTACGTCAGATATCTATCGCCGGTCTTTCTCCCGATGCGGAGCCCTCTCCTAAAGAAATCGGAGCGATAGCCGAATTCGCCAAAGAAAGCGGAGTAAAGTATATTTTCTTTGAGAGCCTGGTGAGTCCTAAGCTGTCGGAAACCATCGCTACGGAAGTGGGAGCTAAAACCTTAATACTTAACCCGTTGGAGGGCCTCACGACAGCCGATATCTCTGCGGGTAAAAACTATTTTACTGAGATGAAAAATAATCTGAATAATCTTAAAATTGCATTAGAATGCCAGTAAATCATAAAGAAAATATAGTTGAGGTTAAAAATATTTATTTCTCTTACGGCGAGGACGAAATCTTAAAGAACGTGAATCTCAATATTCACCGCGGTGATTATTTGGGGATTGTCGGGAGCAATGGTTCCGGCAAAACAACCCTTCTAAAAATAATTCTGGGCCTACTTAAGCCTTCCTCGGGGTCAATTAAACTGTTTGGCGTAGAAAGTAAGGATTTTAAAAATCGTTCCAAGATAGGCTATGTGCCCCAGAAGGCCACCAATTTTGACGCTAATTTTCCCGCTACCGTTATGGAGGTAGTCCTGATGGGTCGCTATGCCAAGCGCGGCCTGTTTAAGAGACTGACCACCAAAGATAAGTCTTCGGCTCGCCATGCTTTAGAACGGGTGGAGATGGAAAAATATGAAAACAGGCTTATTGGAGAGCTTTCAGGTGGGCAGCAACAGAGAATCTTTATCGCCAGGGCCCTGGCGGCGGAACCGGAAATAATCTTTCTGGACGAACCGACTGCCGGAGTAGACCAGGCCGCGAGAGATGATTTTTATGCCTTAATTAAAAAGCTTAACCGAAATCTGAATCTCACTGTGGTTTTGATTACTCACGACATTGAGAGTGTTACTCATGAGGCGATGCATGTCGCTTGCCTTGACCGCACACTTTTTTTCTATAGATCCTTACAGGATTTCCTTAAAGAAAAGGCGCATTCTCATAAAGATGCCATAACGGTAGATCATCACCACAATGCTTGATTTGTTCCAATATAGTTTTGTTTTAAGGGGGCTGGAGGCCGGTTTAATAGTGGCCTTCGTTGCTCCGTTAATAGGCATCTTTCTCGTCCTGAGGAGGTATTCTCTGATAGCCGATACTTTAGCTCATGTTTCTTTGGCCGGCATAGCTCTTGGGTTGCTTTTTGGTTTAAGTCCGATTCTCACAGCCCTGGGGATCACAGTTGTTTCTTCTTTGGGTATAGAACGCTTAAGAGATTCTAGAAGAATATATGGGGAGTCTGCCCTGGCGCTTTTCCTTTCCGGAAGTTTAGCCTTAGCGACCGTTTTGCTTAGTTTAGCTAAGGGCTTTAATACTAATCTTTTCAGCTATCTTTTCGGCAGCATTGTTACCGTTACCACAACAGACGTCTATACTATCGGGGCCTTGGCGGTTATTGTCGGCACTACTCTTTTATTTTTCTATAAAGAACTAGTCTACATAACTTTTGACGAGGAAGCCGCCAGAGTGAGCGGTCTTCCCACTAAACTTATAAATTCTATTCTTATTATCTTAACCGCTTTCACCGTCTCACTCTCCATTCCCGTTGTCGGTGTCCTTCTTATAGCCGCCTTGATAGTTGTACCCGTTGTGGCTTCTCTGCAGCTCAAAAAAAGTTTTTCAGAAACTATATTTTATGCGGAATTGATTTCTATTTCATCCGTTATCGCCGGCATTATTACTTCTTTCTATTTTAATCTCTCTACGGGAGGAACCATAGTTCTTATTATGTTGGCCGTATTTCTTGCCTTATTTATAGTAGGCCGTAAAAACCGATAAACGGTTAGAAGAAAAGAGAATATATGGCTTTGACGACAGGATCTATATTAGCCCCGTAAACTATAGCCGCTCCAAGCCCTCCGGTAATGGTTATTAAAGCTATCCCCAGTAAAGCGATTAGAGGAGTTAGCCAGCTTTCTCTAATAAAATGAGCGATTGAATATATGAATTCGGGGATTAATTTCGAATACTTGGAAATGCCGATAAAATAAATGGAATAAGCCGCGGCCAGTACAAAAAATACCAGAAACGTCATTTGAGCGAATGTTTCGTGAGTTTCAATAAGTCGGGAAACTTCTGGAGTTAGAGACAGGGTTTCTTTGGCTATATCTCCCGTTATTACGGCTAGGCCAGCCGTCAGTAGGCCGGTTATGGAAAGAAACCCCTTAAGGAACTTTAAATAGCTATTATTTAAAATTTTATTAAATCTTATTAATTCCAGTAAGCCGTAAACAACGAGAAGGCCTATAGGGAAGTGAACGAATAACGGATGTATATTCATTTTGTTAGTTTGCCGGTTAATTACTGCCATTCATAATTAAAATGGCAAACGAAAAAGTATAGTGGGCACAGTAGGATTCGAACCTACGACCGGTCGTGTATAAGACGACTGCTCTACCAGCTGAGCTATGTGCCCTTACTTGCCGGTGGCAAGCTCCTGCCGCAATTCTATATCAGGCGCTAATGGGTTTCAAATTGAATTCTTTAATAAGCGCGTAAAATTCTTCCTGTTCCAAAGTCTCCTTTTTAATGAGTTCCTCAGACACCTTTTTAACCGCTGCCTTATAAGTAGTAAGTATCTTGGTAGCTCTCTTATAACCGGTATCTATAAATTTCTTCACTTCCTCATCTATTTTAGAAGCTACGTTTTCGGAATAGTTTCTTTCGGTTGTCATTTCTCTCCCCAAGAAAACCATTTCTTCACCCCTCCCGAAAGTTATTGGTCCGAGATCGCTCATACCAAAACGAGTTACCAGAGCGCGGGCCAGTGACGTGGCTTCTTTTAAGTCATTGGAAGCGCCTGTCGAAATATCGCCGAAGAAAATTTGTTCTGAAGAATAGCCACCCATCATAACCGCTAAGTCGGCCATAAATTGAGATTTAGTTTTAAGCCGGTCTTCGTCCAGAGGAAGTTTAAGGGTGTAGCCCCCCATTCTGCCCCGGCTCACTATAGAAATCTTATGAACCGGATCGGAATCTTTAAGGGCGGCAGCCGTAACGGCATGCCCGGCTTCGTGATAGGCAACTTTCTCTTTTTCTTTATCGGAGATAACTCGGCTTTTTCTCTCGGGACCCATCATTACTTTTTCAATGGACTTGTAGAAATCGTCCTGCAAAATTGTTTTCCTGCCTTCTTTAGCCGCTAAAATAGCTGCTTCATTTATGACGTTAGCCAGATCGGCCCCGGAAAACCCCGGAGTTCTGGCGGCAAACCTCCTTAAATCAACGTCCTTGTCTAAAGGTTTCCCTTTGGCATGAATCTTTAAAATTGCTTCTCTCTCATTGATGTCCGGCAGGTCTAGGGTTACTCGCCTGTCAAACCTACCAGGCCTTAAAAGGGCGGAGTCTAAAACGTCCGGCCTATTGGTAGCCGCCAGCACTATCAGTCTGGTTTCTTTCTCAAAGCCATCCATTTCAACGAGAATTTGGTTTAAGGTTTGTTCTCTCTCGTCGTGCCCTCCGCCCATACCAGTGCCCCTTTCCCGGCCCACCGCATCAATCTCATCTATAAATAGTATTGATGGAGCGGCGCGCTTAGCCGTTGCAAAGGCATCTCTGGTACGCGATGCCCCGACACCGACGAACATTTCCACAAACTCCGATGCCGAAATGTGGAAGAAAGGCACGCCTGCTTCTCCGGCCACAGCTCTCGCCAGTAATGTCTTGCCGGTTCCGGGAGCCCCCATTAAGAGAACGCCCCTAGGGATTTTAGCCCCCATATCTATATATTTCTTGGGGTTCTTGAGGAAATCAACTATTTCTAAGAGCTCTTCCTTTGCTTCTTTCAAACCCGCTACGTCGGCAAAAGTTATTTTGTCCCTGAATCCGGCAAAAGGCTTTAGATTAGCTCTGCCGAAAGTGAAGGCTTGGTTCATGCCGCCTTTAGCTTGTCTGGTAAAAAGCCAAAACAGAACTCCAATGATGAGAAGCGGCAAGACGGTAGGAATGATAATGGACAGCCAAAAACTGAGTCCTGACTGTTCGCGGATCTCCAGCGAAACCGCGGACATTTTATCGGAGGCGATGTTGTAATTCTTGAAAGTTTCCGTGATGCCTACTCCAGCTTCTTTCTTAGAGGTCAGTTTCTCGCCGCCCTTCAGGGAGATATTTAAATCATTGCCCATTACTACGATACTTTGCACCTCGCCGGCGTTTATCTTATTAGCTAAGTCGCTTAAGTTGACCTGCTTGATTGGCTGCTGCAGTTCATAAGCTAACGAGAGAAGCAAAGTAAAGGTGAGGAGGATGGAAGCCACCCAAAAGAAATTTTTATATATTTGATTCTTCAAATCTTAGGCTTTAAATTTGAGGACAATTCTTTTATCCTCTAACTTTATAGAGTCTATCACAAAATCGTGGATAGAGTCTTTCTCTAAGTTCTTCTTCAGTTCTTCTAAGGAACCGAATTCTGAAACGTGGATTAAACCGATGATATCTTCGGTTAATTTAACGAAAGCGCCGAATGGGCTAAGTTTATAGACCTTACCGCTGACCGTCATACCAGCCTTAAACTTCTCGTCTATACCGGTCCAAGGATCGGCTTTAAGAGCCTTTAAAGAGAGGGTTACGCGGCCGTCTTTAATCTCCAGGACCTTGGCGCTCACCGCGTCTCCTACATTAACCACTTCTTTCGGGTTATCTATTAAGCGGTGGTCCAGCTCGGAAATGTGGATTAAACCCTCTACTTCCGGAGTGTCGGCAAACCTGAAGAAAGCGCCGAAATTGGCTACGCCGGATATAATGCCGGAAACTACGTCTCCCGCCTTATATTTATTCAATAATTCTTTAACATTAACGCTTGATGCTTCTCTCTCGGAAATAATAAGCTTGTTGGTTCTGGGATTGAGGTTAAGGATTTTAACTGTTATCTCTTCACCCACGAACTTCTGGAAAGCCTCTACCATCTTAGCTCTGTCTCCTTCGGCGTTCTTCGGATACCTGTCGTTAGCGAGCTGTGAGCCAGGCAAGAAAGCGGAAACTCCGTTAAGCTGGGCGATTAAACCCCCGGCGTTAGCGTCAACTATTCTTACGGTGAAAGGCTCATCCTTTTCTTTAAGATCTTTCAATTCCTGCCAGACTTTCTGTCTGCCAGCTTCGGTCAGCGACAACTCTATTAAACCTTTGTCGTTTTCGGAGACGACAACCTTGGCGGCCACTTCATCTCCTATCTCCATTTTCTTTAGAGCCTCTCTGGCGTTAGTCAGTTCGGAGCCATAAATGATTCCGGTGCCGACTTTAGGCACCTCAAAATAAACCGCCCTAGGGGCTTTCTCCAATAATTTGACCTGGACTAAATCGCCCGGTTTTAGAATAGGCATTAAACCAGGCTCGGACTTTAACATCTGGAGCTCAATTGACTCCTGCGCTTTGATAGTAGCTAACTGCATATGAGCCGCATTATAGGGTAAACCCGGATTGAAAATCAACATGTGCTCTGCTAAAATAAACTTAACGCTTATAAAAGCTCTTAATTTTAATTCTATGGTTATAAAAGCTTCTAAATCACTCGGCTTCATCTGCGAAGCTCGTTCGTCTGCCCTTGAGGCCGGCGAATTTAAATTAGCCGTTGACCCGGAAGAAAATAACGAGAAGAACAACGACAAGATTACCTTAACTTTAAAAACAGCGACCAAATTACCCTTCTCCCCTTACACCTCTCTGAATTTAGTCCAGGGAGCGGGTGACTACGAGGTTTCGGATGTTAAGATTTTGGGTATCCCCCTGGCTAAAGAATCGGACGCCAAGAGGCTCCGCACTGCTTACATGGTGACTATGGACGGCATGAATCTTTTTTTCCTGGGAGACGTTAAGGCGGATTTGGGTGAAGATTTTTTGGAAGATATTGGCGAGATAGATTTATTTTTTGTTTCCGGTGAAGCTGACCCCAAAGAAGTGCTAGCTCTTATTAAAAACATAGAGCCAAGAATTGTGATTTGCGGTTCGGATAAAAGCGTCAAAATCTTATCCAGTGAATTAGGTCAATCAGTGGAACCAGTGGATAAAATTTCTTTTAAAAGAAAAGATATTGAAGGAGAAGGCACTAAATTAGTATGGCTCAAGGAGAAATAGAGAAAAAGGAGATAACGGAAGAACTTAAGCAGTCCTATCTGGATTACGCTATGTCGGTTATCGTGGGCCGGGCCCTGCCCGATGTCCGTGATGGTTTAAAACCGGTACACCGTAGAATTCTTTGGGCTATGTGGGAATCGGGTATCACGCATTCAGCTAAACTAAGGAAGTCAGCTAACGTCGTCGGAGAAGTTTTGGGCCGTTACCACCCCCACGGTGACGCTTCTGTTTACGACGCTTTAGCCCGTATGGCGCAGAATTTTTCCTTGAGGTATCCGCTTATTGAGGGCCAGGGTAACTGGGGCAGTATTGATGGAGACAGTCCGGCGGCTATGCGTTATACGGAATGCAGACTTTCCGCCTTAGCCGAAGAGCTTCTCACTGATATTGAGAAAGAAACGGTGGACTTTATGCCGAACTACGACACAACCAGAAATGAACCCAAAGTTTTGCCGGCTAAAGTCCCACAACTTTTAATAAACGGTTCCGATGGTATTGCCGTGGGTATGGCTACCAAGATTCCTCCCCATAATCTGACAGAAATTATTGATGCGACCCGTGAATTAATAGACAATCCCAAGGCATCTTCCGAAGATCTGATGAAATTTATCCAAGGACCAGATTTCCCGACCGGAGGAATTATTTATAATAAAAAAGAAATCAACGAAGCTTACGCTACCGGCCGGGGCAGAATTACGGTTCGCGGCGTAGCCGAAATAGAAGAAAAGAAAATAGTCATCACCGAAATCCCTTACCAAGTTAACAAGGCCGAAATGATTATTAAAATTGCTGAGCTGGTAATGGAAAAAAGAATTGAAGGCATCAGGGACCTGAGAGATGAATCGGATAAAGATGGTTTAAGAGTAGTTATAGATTTAAAGTCTGACGCCGTGCCGCAGAAGGTTTTAAACCAGCTTTATAACTGGACCGACCTGCAGAAAGATTTTCATTTAAACATGCTGGCCTTAAGCGGCGGCCTGAAGCCCAAGATTATGTCTATTAAAGACGTCTTGGAAAACTTCGTGGCCCACAGGCAAGAGGTAATCAAGCGGAGGGCTGAGTTTGATCTGAACAAAGCCCGCGAGAGAGCTCATATCTTGGAAGGGTTAGCTAAGGCCCTGTCTGTTA
>Ga0209542_10018497_pt1 | contig 11270 bp, 10 predicted proteins | sample RifCSPhighO2_01_FD_184028 | JGI IMG/M metagenome (GOLD analysis project Ga0209542, IMG submission 184028) | Soil microbial communities from Rifle, Colorado - Rifle CSP2_plank highO2_0.1 (SPAdes) (version 2) | ecosystem: Environmental > Terrestrial > Deep subsurface > Rock core/Sediment ...
GAGGAGAAGTCAAAGCCAAAGCCCCCACAACAGCCCCAGCAATAGCGTATCTACCTAAATTTTTTAATTGCATAAGGAAAGTAGAAATAATTACTATTTAAACATTTATGCATTTAAAAAGAATAATGCAATTAAACATAAATTACCAAATAAAAATTAATTAAAAAATAAAATTAAACTCTACTCTCTAGTTTTCCTTTTCTTCTAGTATTCAAAAGAGCCAAAGCACTCAACCCAGAAATAAAAGCAGAAGGTGTAGGCACAGAGCTAGATAATGAAGAATAATTTACTTCAGAAGATGTAAAATCATAACCTTCACCAAAGTGATTAGCTAAAACTGTTAAATCACCAATACTAACAATATCATCACCGGTAAAATCTCCTTGCTCCCATCCACCAGACTGATTAAAATGTCCAGCAAGTAGAACAACATCACCAACAGAAACCACTCCATTCAAATTAGCATCTCCAAATCTAGCAATCTTGAAAGGAATATTATAAACATCAACGCCACTTCCTGCGTCCGGGGAGTTGTATTCGTTGAAATCTATGTCTACAAAAGCAACATTAGTTATTAAATCAATGCCTCTAGTCAAATAAGGTTCAGCACTTCCCTCAAGAATGTTAGGATTTACACTAAAAATATAAGAACCTATTAATCCCTCTCTATCCATAATTCCAGTACTGGAATTACTTACCAACCTAATATTATTAGTTAATGGAAGAGTAGAATCAATTCTGTTGGAAGAACTCATTAAAGCATTATAAAAGAAATCATCTGTATTAGGACTTGGAATAATTGTCGAAGGCAAATAAGCGCCCAAAATTTGGACATCCTCTGAAGGTTCAGCCACCCAACTAACTCCTCTCATTGGAACACCCATACCTCTGCTATCTGCTCTTAATTCAAGAGTAAATTGCTGTCCAGGCCCTACAATAGGTCTATTGGATTCTGATTTAATTCCAATACTTTGAGCATTTGCATCATTGTAACTTCCTAAAGTACCTAATAAAGCAACAGCTCCAGGGACAACATAATCTCTTAATTTCCTTCCAAATTCCATAACAAGCTTACTCTTTCATTATTTATAAATCTTTCTGTTACCACTAAATAATAATATAATATTAGCTCCTACAAGCCCCATTTAAACAGCCATTCAAACAATTAACTTCTAAAGTTTTTTGTTCGTTATCAATACAAATCTGCTCCAGTAATGAAGAACTATCAAAACAAACATCAGAAGCCATAGCAAAGAAACCACATTCACCAAAACTTAAATTCCTCAAATCGTCACAATTATTATAGAGATAGTAAACAAAGTCTTGTGAATATTTTTGTCCCTCCGCCCCTAATGCAATATCTCCATCATAACAATAATCTCCTTGTGCATTTTTAAGAAGGCGGTCATCAAAAGAAGTTTTACTTTGTTTCTTAACAGCAAAACCAGTCAAGTCGTTAAGAAAGATAAATAATCCTAAAATAAGAATCACACCAACTATAACCCAAACAAATCCCCTCTTCATAGAGCAAAAAGAGTATATCTGTTTTTATATTTATAGAATTTTTAAATTAACTTATAAGTAGTAAAAATAACAACATTTATATACCGAAAAATTCAACTAAATACATGAGAAAAAATCCATCTGGCTTAGCAAAATTAGCGGGAATATTATCTTTAGGTTTAGCCTCGCTTTTGCCTTCTTGCAATACTTTTGAATGTAACGCTCCTCAAAGTATTCCAACTAAATCCTATTCAGCAGGTCAAGAATATCAAAGAAGATTAGACCAACTTAAAGGTGAATCTATTCAACTAGCAAGAGGAATGAATGGACTTTCAAATAAAGATTTAGAAGATAGAATATTTTTTCTAAAAGTTTATGGAATGGATATTTTTACACCTATAAATGAAAGAATATCTCCACCTCAAAGAGTAGAATATGATGAAGATAGAATGGCTGTATGGGAAAAAGACAATTATCTAGAAATAGGTAAATTAACATGTCAAATTACTTATGAAAATGGAAAAATAAAAGAAATATTTTTAGGTAATCCGACTTCAATGATTGGTCTAAAAAGAACAGGAGATTTTTATATAGGTCAGATAATGGATATAACTAACAAAGAAAGTCCTAGATATTTAGGAGATTATGTTTTTGAAGAAAAAGAATTACGACCACTAATTGTAGAAATGCAAAATTTAAGAGCCAGACTTCCAAAAGAAAATCCTAGAAGAAAAGAACAAGAAGAAAATAGAAGAATAATTCATCAAAAACTAGACGAAAATAAACCTTTAGGCTCAATACTTCAAGGCTTAATTAAAAAATCTGAAGATAAAAAGAAAAAATAAAAAAAATTCTAAATCGCTAAAACCATCCCTTCTTCTCACACCATTTAATTCCAATTACTTCTCCAGACAACCTCCACTCAGAAGATTCTTCAATCTCATTAGACTTAATTTTAACACATATGAAAACTATTTTATAAGGCAGTTCTATAATGGCTTTTCCTTCGAGCCATTTAATGTCTACCTTCAATTTAACCCAATCAGGAATAATAATAACATCAGGAATACATCCTTCTGGACATTTATACTTATCTCTAAATTCATTAATCTTCACTGAAATTTCCGGCATGAGTTTAGTAACCATTAATTTGGAAGCTTTTTCAAACCATTCTGTATATTCTTTAGAAGCCGTATCTTCTGGAGGATCACCTATATTTTCTCCAAATTTAATCTCCATTTTAAAAACGCTTTCTTCAAAAAGTACATCCCCTAAAACATTATCATTTGTGCTATCTAAGACTTTACACAAATCTTCTGATGATGAAGTTAAAAGCCCTTGATGAACAACAAGCACACTTACTTCAGTTTTTACTTTTAACACACATCCAGTTGGACAAGCCCAGGGTTTTAGAATTTTTGGATTTTTTGGATTTTTTGGATCCGGAACCAAAACTTTAGGATACCTACAAGCTCTAAACTCAACAAAATCAAAATCGCCATTAGTTTTTATAATCTCATCTAAAATTAACTTCCTATTTCCTTCTGAATTTAAATCAAGCCCATCATTATTTTCCAATAATAAAGAAAATTTCTTTGTAAAAAAAACTGCTCTTGTAAGATCACATTCCTTTTTATTAATCGGAGGAGAATCCCCAATTATATCAATAGTATGTGTGCTTGGTGGAATTTGCTCAGAAGGAGGACCAATATTAATAGTTTTATCTCCTGTTTTCTTATTCGTTCCAGAACCAGATCCTCCAGTATAACTTTCTCCAGTCCCTGTAGAAGTTCCAGTAGATTTTTTAGAAGTCGTAGAAGAGCCAGATTGTGTTAATGAACCAGAACCCGTAGTAGTCTGGTCTTCTGTAAATCCAGTTGTTAAATCAGCGTAAACTCCTTGAACAAAAAACAAATTGAAGAACAACAAAAATAATGAAATAAATAATAAACAAATTCCATAATAGTTAAAACCCCTCATAAAAGACATAATTCTATTTTGTTTATAAATTTATACTTAATACTTTTTATAAATAGTTATTCAGAAAAGAAAAGAGATTTATTTTAGTCTTTAAGAACCTCTAAAGCTATTCTATAAAGTGCTTCTAATCCTTTCTTTGTTTTTTTCAGATGGAATTTTGGTTTCCATTCTAATTCTGCAAGAGAATCACTTATTGTAAACATTGCTCCTAATTGGACATTTCTATATTTAGCTACTGAAAACAATGCTGAAGCCTCCATCTCAACTGTTGCAATACCTTCTTTTTGATATCTTTTGGCCTCTGATAAAGTTTCCCTATAGGGAGCATCAATAGACCAACTAGTTCCAACAAAATAATTCTGGTCAAATTTTTCAAGAACTCTTCTTATATTACTAGTTATTTGTTTAGAAGCATATGAGTACTTAGAAGATTTCACATAATGATAAGAAGTTCCTTCGTCTCTTATAGCTTTATCACAAACCATTAAACTTCCAATTTTTATATTCTTTTGTAAAGTTCCCGCAGTTCCTATAGAGATAAATTTCTTGACTCCAAAAGCGATCAATTCTTCTAACAAAGTAACCACAACAGGCGAGCCAATACCAAATTTACCTATAACCGCCACCCGTCCTTTAGTTTCATTAATAAGGTACATCTCCCCATAAAATCCATTTACCTTAGTAACTTTATGATTTTTTAATATATGTTCCATTAAACTTTTTTGATAACATAAAATAACTCCCTTAGGAGCTTTAAATTTTGGATACTTCTTAGTTTTTTTTAGATAATTCATAAAGTCTAATGGAGTAATCATGGAGTCAAGATTATGTTTATTTCTAAAATTTGGGAAGACCATAAAAAACTATTAGAAAGAAGATTTAATAAATCTAAGCCTTTAAAGACCAAAGTTATAAAAATTCTCATCAATTAAAATCTCCAATTCCGCTATTTCTAAGAACTCCCGAATTTGAAATTAATAAAAGATAAATTTTTAAATATGTGTTTAATTGCTTAACTATGAAAAAAACAATACCTAAAAAACTAAAGAAAGGAGATACTATAGCAATAATTTCCCCTTCTGCAGGATTACCTGCTATCTTCCCACATAGACTAAATAACGCTATAAAATTTCTAGAATCTGAAGGATATAAAGTAAAAGAATTTCCTTGTACAAGAAAGATTAACGGGTGGGAATCTGCTCCTGCTGAAGAGAGAGCTAAAGATATAATGAATGCTTTTACTAATGAAGAAATAAAAGCAATAATTTGCTCAATCGGAGGAAACACAATAAATAAAACCTTGAAATATCTTGATTTTGAGAAGATTAAAGAAAATCCAAAAATCTTTATAGGTTATTCAGATATAAGTGTACTACACTACGCCCTAAATAAGAAAAGTAGTTTAAGTACATTTTATGGGCCCTGTGCAATGACTCAATTTGGGGAATATCCAATGCCCTTAGAATACACTTTAAAATATTTTAATAAGGCCATAGTAGAAGGACAAATTGGGGTAGTCAAAGCATCTGAAAGATGGACTGATGAGATTTTAGACTGGAGTCAAAAAAAAGATCTTGAAAGAGCAAGAGAGTTAAAGAAAAATAAAGGATTTGAATGGTTAAGAAAAGGAAAATCTGAAGGTGAGATTATTGGAGGATGCTTGCCTTCCATTTGTAATATATTAGGAACTGAATATTGGCCAGACCATAATAATAAAATACTCTTTATAGAAATTCCAGAAGCACAGCAGTTTGATAAAGGAGAACCTTTAGCTGAAGTTGATGCATTATTGTGTAATTTAGAAATTGCGGGAATTTTCAAACAAATTAGAGGATTAATTATTGGAAGACCTTTTAGATATAATGAAGAAGAAATAAAAAAATTTAAAGAAATTATTCTAGATAACACAAAAGAGTATACTTTTCCTATTTTGTATGGGGTAGATATAGGACATACTGACCCTCAACTAACAATCCCTTTAGAAGCAAAAGTCAAGCTAGATTCAGAAGAAAATCTCTTTGAATTTATATAAAAATAGAACTTTATTTTATTTATCTTTTCAAATGTTCAATTAATTCTTCAGCGTCATTAAAACTTTTTTTTATTGATTCATCTCTGCTCTTTAACATATAAGTTTTATCTCCACAAATTATTTTCCAAGGTATACCTACATAATCCGAAAAAGCCATTCTTTCTCCAAAGAGTAAATTTGTTCTATCATCTAATTGAGCCACATCTCTAATTGATTGATATATTCTTTCTGCAAATTCGCTATCATCAGATTTTACTGGAATAACGGAGAATAAAAATGGAGCCAATTCTACTGGAAGATTAAATCCCCTATCATCCCTATGAGAATCAAATAAGGCATAGAAAGTTCTTTGGGTTCCTAACCCATAGGTAGCATATAAAACTCGAGAATTTTTATTCACTTTATTCCTAAACCTTACTTTAAGCTTTTTTTTAGAACTATAATGATAAGCCATTGATAAACTTAGGGCTTTAATTCTTTTATGAGGATTTATTTCAGGCATAGCTAAATTCTCCCCTTCTGTTCCAAAATAAAAATGTTCAACATTTATTCCATTAAAGTCTCTTCTTTTATAAACCTCTATTCCCAAACGACAAAAGATATCATCACTAAATTGTTCAAATAATCCTAAAGATTCTTCTAAAGATTTTTCATCTTCGTCCAAAGAATTTCCCATAAATACTTTAAACTGTCTTCCTTTTAAGATTCCTTTTGGTTTTTTTATACCTCTAATGACTTCAACATTGTATACAAATCGAATTGGTAATTGGTTAAAAGTATTTAATGAGACACTCGCTAAGTCTATTATCATAGGCTCTGGAGTAGTTAGAAGATGATACCTTTTCAAACTCTCATTATTTAACCGAATTATTCTTTCATTAAAAGTTTCGGTTATTTCTTCACCTTCTTTAAGAACTTCGTCTCTCATTATTGCTGGAACTTCTATATGAGAAATACCTAATCTTCGTGATTCCTCTAAGAAAAGGTTTTGCAGTTTAGTTAAAACTTGCCTTCCATGAGGAAGGTAAAATGGAACTCCAGGATTCCTAAAATAAGTAAAAATGCCTTCCTCGAGAAGAGAAGACGTTCTTCTATTAGAATAATCTATGGGTCTTCTCATATTTTGTACAAATAATTGTTTTGATAATCTCATTTTTCCTTTCTTATTTCTATCTCTTCAATATTAGAATCTACTATAAATTTTAGATTTAATTTACTAGATAAAGGTATTTTTTGCTTAAGTAACACTTGAATTTGATGGTTCGTAGGAACAACAATACTAGCGGTTTCACCCATACCAATTTCCCTCCTCCCAAACATTTTACCTAATAAAGCATTTACCTCTCCAGATAGATTATTTTCATAACCTTTACCTTTCATCTGATGTTCAACCATTTCATATTCTTCAGGAAAGATAACTTTAGGATTTAAAGAAGGCCATACTAAACTTGAACTAGGAAAGCATATTTTTCTTAATTCATCAGTTACTCTTGGCATAACAGGATAACCCATATTTATCTGATTCATTAAAAAGTCTGATAATATTTTTGAATTAGGATTTGAAAATAATAAGTAGGAAGATAAAGCTTTTCCTCTTAAATCGACTAGTGTAACCAATGCTCCCCTTGAATCTTTTTCATCCATTTTTTCAGTTATATCTCTAATAGTTCTTTGATCAAATGTTAAAAACCATTTATCTCTTGGCTCTAAAGCTCTTTCTTCTAAATCCCTCAACGATTTAACAGCTTCAATTATTCCATTAACATATCTTCTTATCCCCCTAATTCCAGAAGATTTAAAATTATCGTCGTTCCAATCAAAGTCCCTATCAAGGCTTTGATAATAAGATAAAAAGAACCTTACAGCATCAAGAGACGCTTTCTCGCTCAAACCCTCTAATTTACATTCTCTTTTTGTTAAATCTAAAAGTTCATCAAGATAAACAACATTACCTTTTGATTTTGACATCTTCTCTCCATCCCTTGTTATATGAGAAGTTACAATATATTGTGGAAAAAAGTATCTCTCTGGAAACACCGCAGCGTGGGTAAAAAGTGAAAAAGGCGTATGCACACTTAGATGTTCAAATCCAGCAACACTAATATCAACAGGATAAATATCATTTATTTGCTCCTTTGTTTCTTCTAATATTTCTTTGCTTATTATTGATTCTTCAGCAACAATATCTGCATCACCTTTTCCAAGATAAACATAATCAAAGAAGCTATCAGTAAGGTTCTCCAGTTTTAGTTTTCTTTGATTTATAAGTTGTGAAATTGCATAAAATTCCATATAAACATTACTATCTGAAAGAGCTTCCACTCTTTTTGTTTCATCAAAAGGAGATATTGCTCCTACATTTTCATGAGCTTTTCTTTCAAAGGGTTTTGCCAGCCTAGTTCTTATTACGCCTTCCAAGTCTGCTTTATATTTCCTAGGAAATACTTCCATTCTTTCTGCAAGTTCAATCGTTCTTTGTTGCATCTGTAAGTCTCCGTAATTAATCGCTCTTTCCTGTCTTTTTCTTACAATTATTCTCTCACCTGAATGAAGTCTGCATTCAAAATCTCCTCCTATAATCTTATCCCCTTCAATTCTTACCTCCTCCCAATTTACTTTTCCAACCACAGAAACTTCAGAGAGATCCTTATCTATATGTTTAATATCATCACATCTGGGGCAATAAGGCCTATCTGATTCCGTTTCGACTATTAATCCCTTTTCGGCCAGTTTTCTTAAAGTCCATTGCGTATATCTTTGATTTGCTTCTTGATGTGTACTAAAAAAGCTATCATAGTTCATAGCAACGCCGAGTTTTTCAAGTACTTCTTGATATTGTCTTTGATATTCTCTAACCAACCCATCTACTTGGTCCTGTAAGCTATTTCTTGATAAAATTTCATCTCTTCTTTGTCTTGAAATGTTATATTGCTTTAAAGTTTCAGATAATTGATCCTCATTACCCAACTTTAAAAGAATCTTAATGATATCTTTGCCTGTTGAATGCATCCCAAATCCAAAAAAAGTATCTTTTCCTTGTCTTAAAGCCCCATACCTTAAAGCTACATCAGAGATAGTATGCCCTAATCCATGTCCGATATGCATTCTACCAGAAGGAGTGGTGTATGCAACATTTGCTGTATATTTCTTCTTTAATACCATATAGTAATTCTAAAGTAGTTACTTTATAAAGATTTGGACTATTAGTCTAATTTAACAGAAGTATACAATTCAGTATCCTCCCAAATCATCTTATTTGATAACAAAATAATACTAAACCCCATTTTAGAAAGATTATCTCTAAATAAATACATATATTCAGTGTATTTATTTTTTAGTGTTTCAAAAGAACCTCTTTCCAATTTTCTAAGATGCCCTCTATTCAATATATCTTCTACAAATTCCTTAATAATTTTATCATCAGTATAATTAAATTTATATTTTTCAGTCCAATAAACTTCTAAATCTGGAATTTTGAAAAAATCATCCCAATCCTTCTTATAAAGTGGAGTAATATTAACCTGAATAGCTCTTGAAACATTTTTGACTAGCTCGTCTGAGGGTTTTTCAATATAGAACATTGGGACTACTGCAATAAATCCAGCCTTTTTACAAACCCTCCTACATTCGCCAAATGCCTTCTCTTTATTTGACATTAACGAAAGTACATTTCCTACTATAACTAGATCAAATTCAGAATCTTCAAATGGAAGATTATTAATATCGGCTTTAATAAATTTTATATTATCAAATCCCTCCTTAAATGCTCGGTCTTGAGCTTCTTTTAAACTCATTTCATTTATATCAATAGAAATTATTTTACATTTTACTAATTTGCTCAATTCTATCGCTGTGAATCCAGTACTGGTTCCGATCTCTAAGACTCTGCTCTCCCTATCAATGCAAGTTCTATTTATAATCTCAAATAAGGTTCTCCTTCCCCCAGGAGGTCTATTAGTTTCTTTGACTAACCCAATTAACTGGTTGTAATCCATCTTACTAATATCTTCTGAAGTTATCTTTTCTATTTCCATTTTAGAGCTTTAGTGTGCTATCAATTCTTGGAAATTGACTTGCAGACCATATAAAAGGCATTTCGAGTAAACCATGAAGAATTCTTTCCCAACCTAATCCAAAACCCGAAGTTGGAGAATATTTATCAATTTTCCTAGAATGTAAATAAGGCATATAATCCTCTATGGGAAGATTAAAGATTTTTGCTTTTTCATTTAAATATGTTTCAGATTCAATTCTATGACCGCTACCTATTACTTCTCTATAACCTGGCCAAATAAAGTCTGCATTATTTGCAACCAAAGGTTCTTTTCCGATTACTTTGTCATGATAAAAAGGAACTTCTAACAACGGAAACTCTCTAACACAAACCATTCCATTTAATATTTCCGTTAATCTAATTTCTTCCCAAGCTCCAAAATCTTGCATACTAAAATTAAGATAACGAGAATCGTTCGTATCTTTATATAAAATATTCAAAGCTTCCTTAAAAGTTATTTTCTTTACAGACTGAATATTCTGAGAAAATATTTTTAATTCTTCTATTTTTTCATTAGAAAGAAATTGCTGTAAATCTGTCAGATTTTTATTTAACAAATCAAAAATTATCTCTTGAATAAGACCCAAAGCAATTTTTTCATTTTCTTCTTGAGAAATTTTCCCCTCATATTCAATATGATGAAATTCTGAAAGATGAGTTGAATCTGCGACCTCTTTCCTAAATGAATTATATATTGAGTAAACTTGATTAATTTCTTGTTGTACTAATGCAAGTTCTAAATATATTTGAGAAGATTCAGATAAAAAAGCCACTTCCGACAAATCAAACCACTTCAAGACTATCGGACAAGTATCAGTAGTATAATTGATAAGACCTTTTCCATAAAAAGCACCAGGAGAAGAAATCATTCTAGTAGTCAAAGGAAGAGCAGTAAAAATGGCCCCTATTTTATCAAAATATTTATTTGAAGAAAGATTAATAGTGTGATTTATCTTTGCTATAGCTGTCCACATTTTATCCTTATTTAATGAAAGAAGTCTATTCTCAAATTCCTCAGTTAATGGTTTAATATTAGAGATATCTTTAATTGGAGAAAACAACTTATTACCCTTATAAGAGATAGTCCTGTCTTTATTTGCTTGATAAGGCCCTAACATTTAATAAAAAACTAGATTGGTTATATAAATATTTCTATTTTTATTATTTTAAAGTTACAAATTAATAAACTACTACTTCAACCAAAAACCACTATATTTTGAGAAGTATCTATTTTTAAGAGAGATTAAGTTAATTTTATCTTTTTATAAGTAATAATCATAAAAAACTACCTAGTATTGATTTCAAACCCTACTCTAGCCAAATCCAAAACATCAATAACCCCGCTATCATCAATATCTTTTCCATTTTCAAAAGTATTATCAGTAGTCGTATTTCTATAAAGAGCCTCAATTAGAGCAATATCAGCTACATTAACCAACCCATTATCATTAACATCAACATCTCTCGGAGACCTCGTGCTCCTCTTCAAAATAACTTGTCCATTCGAACCATTCACTCCGCTAATTGCCCTTCCTCCAGTTAAGATTGGGAAGTGTGTCTTTATTGTGAAGTTTCTTATTAATCCATGATAATTCAATTGCAACTTACCTCCATCTCCTCCTGCAAATCCTGCTAAACTAGAATATCCTCCTTCACCACTCATATTCGCATAAGTTGTATTGAACAACTTGTAAACACTAA
>Ga0209542_10018499_pt1 | contig 11268 bp, 10 predicted proteins | sample RifCSPhighO2_01_FD_184028 | JGI IMG/M metagenome (GOLD analysis project Ga0209542, IMG submission 184028) | Soil microbial communities from Rifle, Colorado - Rifle CSP2_plank highO2_0.1 (SPAdes) (version 2) | ecosystem: Environmental > Terrestrial > Deep subsurface > Rock core/Sediment ...
TTAATTCTCCTGGAATGTCTAGATAAAGATTGTTTAATTTAGTAAGGGGCTTAGACCTAAAAATTAAATCAGCTCCGCCTTTTGGAAAAAATCCATGTTTGATTAAATCCATGTCAAGATTAAATCCTAGATTTCTTAAATAAAAAAATAAAACATCTGTGAAATAGAAAATATTTGGAGCTTTTTCATTGAATGTTGCTCCCCCCTTGATTCTTATCTGCATGTTATGCTTTAGAAATAAACAAGGAAGCATTAGAGACTGCAATGCTAGACAAGCACTTCCTGCTGTTCTTATTTCAACTTTCAGTTGTTTTTTGGTTATTTCATTTGGGATGAATTCTAATTCCCTGCTTCCAAGCTCAATACCTTTTGTTTCTGCATTGCACAATTTGGCTAGAGATTTAATACTTTGATAATGCTGCTCCATTAATCCCTTTTTCTCCCTGTTTTCTCTTATTTTATTAATTTTAACTGGTTTTTTAGTTAAAGCAGATAGAGCACAAGCTACCCTTATTACAGAGCCTCCACCTTCATGAATATCTCCCTGAATGGTTATCATTTTCAAAAAGTTTATAATGTATGCAATAGAATTTAATGTTATGGATTATAAAAGTTTAGGATTTAAATGCGGTCTTGAATGCCACCAGCAGTTAGAGACTAAAAAGTTATTCTGTGATTGTCCTAGTTTAGTTAATGATCCAAACGAGCCAGATGTTATTTTAAAAAGGAGATTAAGAGCTTCTATGGGAGAATTAGGGGAAATAGATGAAGCTGCTAAATTTGAACAGTCTAAAAATAAGGAATTTATTTATGAGGCATGTTCAAGCTCAAGTTGTTTAGTTGAATATGATGAAGAGCCTATTAAATCTATAAATAAAGAAGCTTTGGAAGCTGCATTGGAATTGGCTTTACTTCTTAATATGAATGTTATAGAGGAAGTTCATGTAATGAGGAAAGTTGTTGTTGATGGAAGCAATGTTTCAGGGTTTCAGAGGACAATGCTAATTGCTGTTGATGGCTATATAGAAACATCAAAAGGGAAAGTTGGAATTGCTACTTTATGCTTAGAGGAAGAGGCAGCCAAGAAGATTAAATCAACAGAGAATATAGTTACTTATAGATTAGACAGATTAGGTGTTCCATTATTAGAAATTGCCACAACTCCCGAGATTAAAGATGGAGAGCATGCAAAAGAAGTTGCTTCTACCTTAGGAATGATATTAAGATCCACTGGAAGAGTGAAGAGAGGCATTGGAACAATAAGGCAGGACATTAATCTGTCAATAGATAAACTTCCAAGGGTTGAGTTAAAAGGATTTCAGGATTTAAGAAATATTCCTAAAGTTATTGAAAATGAAATTAACAGGCAATTAAAGGAAGGACAGAAAAGAGGAGAAGTAAGGAAAGTTGAGCAAAATGGAAATACTACTTTTTTGAGACCTATGCCTGGTGCTAATAGAATGTATGTTGAGACTGATCACCCCATTATTGAAATAAGTAATGGAATGTTGAGTAAGATTGTTTTACCTGAATTAATAACTGAAAAAATATTAAATGTTGAGAAAAAATTCTGTTTAAGGCATGAAATAGCTCAGGAAGTTGTGGAGAGAGAAATTGACCTTGGCTCTTTAAGCAAAGTCTATAAGAATATAGAACCAAGGATTATTGCAGATATTTTAATTGAAATTCCCAAAGAAATTAAATCTAGATTTAAGATTGATTCTGAAATAAAAAAAGGGTTTATGGATAAAGTATTAGATAATTTGAATAAAGGAAATATTTCAAAGGATAGCGTGATTGAAATCTTGGTTGATCATTGCAATGGAAAGGAAGTCAATTTTAATGATTATAGAAAAGTTTCAGATAAAGAAATTGAGAATGAGATAAAGAAGATAATTAATAATAAAAAAGATTTAAGTCCAAATGCTGTTATGGGCATTATCATGGGCAAATACAAAGGGAAAGTTGAGGGAAAGAAAGTTTTTGAATTAATAAATAAAAATAAATAATTTATTTCCTTCTTGTTTTTTTATCTGAAGATTTTTTTAATTCTACCTTAACCTGCTTTTCCATTCTTTTTGCTTCTTTTTTTCCAGCAGAAATAGCTCTTCCAGCCTCTCTTTTTGTTTCCCTTTTTAATGCTTCTTTTATCCTTCCGGTTTCAGACTTACCTGTTTTAAGCAAAGCCTTTGTTATTCTTTTACTTCTGCTTACCTGTCTTCTGAAACTTAACCTGGCAAGCCCCCTTCTAAATAGATTTCTCATCAATTTACACCTCCCTTTCTTTGGAAATTGAATTTATTAAATATACAAATAATATTAATGCAATTACTAAAAAGATTGTTGAAGGGCTTAATATACTTTCGCTTTTCCCTATTGTTAGAGTAGATGCTATAATCAAGGCAGCTGCTATGATTCCTATTGCTATTCTGTTCATGGCTGAGTCTAGCCTGAAAGTAAGCTTGTTGATCATCTTTTCTTCTATATCTACATTTATCCTGTCATGGCTTGAGAGGAAACCTTTGATTTCTTTTGGAAGCTCTTTTATTAAATTTTTAAATTCATATGCTGTTTTTATTAATTCTTTTTTCTGATAATTTATTGATTTTCTTTTATTAATAATATTTTTTGCATATTTTTTCCATTCCTCTACAAAGTTGAATTCGGGATCCATCTCTTTTACAAATCCTTCTAGGGTTGCTGCTGATTTTACTAATAGAACGAAATCAGGAATTAATTTTATTTTATACTTTCTTGTGATTGCCAATAAATCATACAAGAATTCAGAAATACTAAACTGATATAATTTTATGTCATAATATTCTCTTAGGTGTTCACTTAGATCCCTCTTAAACTGTTCTTTATCAATGGTTTTATCCACCATTCCAAGATTCATTAAAGAATCTGCCATTAAATTTCTGTCTCCGTATGATAAAGCAAGGAAAAGGTTTTCAGCATGATATATTTCCTCTTCACTTATCCTCCCTACAATCCCTAAATCCAAGAATGCTATTTTCCCTTCTTTCATCATAAATATATTCCCAGGATGTGGGTCTGCGTGGAAATAACGCAGTTCAAATATCTGCTTCAAAACAGATTCCATTGCTAATTTTACTGCTCTTTTTTTTGCTGCAGAATTTTCTACTTCGCTTATTTTATATCCTTCTATAAACTCCATTACAAGAACTCTTTTTGTTGTAAAATCATGATATACTTTTGGTATTACAATATTTTTATCTTTCTTGAAATTGTTATAAAATGCCTCTAAATTTTTGGCTTCTTTTATATAATCTAATTCATTATTTGTGTATCTTTCAAATTCTTTTACTATTCTTGATAGTTCATATTCTTTTAATTCTGCATAATGATTTTCTAATAATTCTGCAATGTGATATAATAATTTTATGTCTACTACAAAAGTTTCTTCAACATTAGGTCGCATTACTTTTACTGCTACTTTTTTTCCGTTTTTTAACCAGGCTTTATGAACTTGACCTATAGAAGCGGAGGCTATTGGTATTTTTTCAAATTTCAAGAAAACGTCCTTTAGTTTAGACTTTAATTCTGATTCAATTGTCTGCTCTACTTCTTCATATGAAAAAGGAGGGACATGATCCTGCAGTTTGCTAAATTCCTTTGCATACTCTTTCGGAATTAAATCTGGCCTTAAACTTAATAATTGTCCTAATTTTATGAAAGTTCCATCCAGTTCTTCCATTATTCTTCTTAATCTTACAGGAGCAGAATCTTTAGGATTTTCATACTTTTTTTTGTTTAGCCTTAGGTTTAAAGCTAGAAGATTTCTTAACCCTGTTTTATAAATTAAGAAACCAAAGCCTTCTTTGAAGAGAATGTCAATTATCTGTCTGAGCCTATTTAACTCTTTTATAGAATCCTTAATCGACATAGTAAGAAATAGCTGGGGTTTGTTTAAATATGTTACTAATATTATCTTTAACCTTGAATAAGTTTATATAGTTTATTATGAGTTTTAAGAATTATGACAGAAAAGATTAAGCAGTTTATTGAAAATCATGTTGATAAGACAAAAAAGTTATCTAAAAAATTAAGGGCTTCTTACTGGAATGCTCAGGTTACTGGAGAAGATAAGTACTACAAAGAAACAGAGAAACTTTCTAAACAGCTGCAGGAAATTTACAATAATAAAAAAGATTTTGAAATAGTAAAGGGATTTAATGAGTCTAAGATTAAAGATGTTTTTTTAAAGAGGCAGGTAAAACTATTGTATGATGATTTCTTAAGCTGCCAGGGAGACTTAAAGTTATTACATGAATTGACAGAGAGAGAAAACAAAATAGAGCAGAAGTTTAACAGGTTTAGGGCTAAAGTAGAAAATAAAGAAATGACTGATAATGAGATTAAAGAATTATTAAAAAAAGAAACCGATTCAGAAAAGTTACAGAAAGCTTGGGAAGCAAGCAAGAAACAAGCAGAGATTGTAATTGATGAATTAATGGTTATTATTAAATTAAGGAATAAATTAGCAAAGAGCCTAGGCTTTACCGATTATTATGAGATGGCTTTGGAAATGCAGGAGCAAAGTAAGAAAGATATTATTAAGTTATTCAATGAGCTTGATAATTTAACAAGAGAACCTTTTTCTAAACTTAAACATGAAATGGATGTTTATCTTGCTAAGAGGTATAATATTGATAAGACAGATTTGAAGCCATGGCATTACCAAGAATTATTTTTTCAGCAAGGACCACAAATTTATGATGTGGATTTAGATAAATATTTTAGTGGAGATGTGGTAAAAACAGCTAAGAAGTTTTACCATGATATTGGACTTGAGGTTGAAGATATTCTTAAGAGGTCTTCTTTGTATGAGCAAAAAGGAAAGTGCCAGCATGCTTTTTGCATAGATATGGACAAGGAAGGTGATGTAAGAATATTACAGAATGTAAAAAATAATGATTATTGGATGGGAACTACCTTACATGAACTGGGTCATGCTGTTTATTCTAAAAATTTGGATAAGAATCTGCCTTATATTTTGAGAGATGAAGCACATACTTTTGTAACAGAGGCTATAGCTATGCTGTTTGGTAGATTAGCTGATAATGTTGATTTTATTAAGAATTATACTAATAATGACTTAAGTAATATTTCTGATGTTTTACATAAAAAAATGGCATTAGGGCAGCTTGTATTTTCCAGATGGGTGCAGGTTATGGTTAATTTTGAAAGACAGTTGTATGAGAATCCTGATCAAGATCTGAACAAGTTGTGGTGGGAGTTGACCAAGAAATATCAACTGATTAACTTTTCGAGAGATAAACCAGACTGGGCTGCTAAAATCCATTTAGTGGGAGCTCCTGTTTATTATCATAATTATATGCTAGGAGAGATGTTGGCCTCACAGATACATGGATATATTGTTAAGAATATTCTAAAACAAAGCTCTTTGAAAGATTTTGATTATTCTGGGAATAAGGAAATTGGAAAATTTTTGAAGAAGAATTTATTTTCTCTTGGTTGTGTTTACAAATGGGATGAATGTATAGAGCATGCTTTAGAAGAGCCTTTGACATCTAAATACTTTGCAGAGCAGTTTGTTGGAAACTAAAGATTTTTATATTTTTTTAATTTGATAGTTTTATGGATTCAGAGAAAGCACATTATATTGTAGCAACATGCATAGTTGTTAGAGATGGTAAATTTTTAATTGCTAAAAGATCTGAACAGGAAAAAAGATGGCCTGGAAGATGGACAGTTCCTGGGGGTAAACTAGAGAAGGGAGAATATAAAAGAAGGTCTAAAGACACAAAAGAAGGTCATTGGTACAATGTTTTTGAAAACTTAGTTAAAAGAGAAGTTAAAGAAGAGGTTGGATTAGACATTAAAAATATAAAATACTTAACGAGTTTAGCTTTTGAAAGAGAGGATGGGATACCTACTTTGATTGTAAGTTTATATGCTGATAATGATGGGGATGAAATTGTCTTATCTGATGAATTATCAGATTATAAGTGGGTTAATTTAGAAGAAGCTAAGAGTTATGATTTGATTGAAGGAATTTATGAGGAACTGGAAATGTTGGATAGAGTTTTGAAAGGAGAAGAGAGAATAGAATGGAGTAAGTTAGATTAAACTAATTATGTAATAACCATGTTTTTTAATTTCATATTTTGACCAAAACTTGTTTTCTCCTAATTTTAATCTACCTATATATCCTACTTTTTTTTCAATGACTCTTCCTGTGAACTTCTTTGTTTTTGGATCCCATTCTTTTAATATTAATACATCTCCTGGTTGGCATTTAAAGTCGGCTAATCTTAATTCGTATGTTTTTTCTCCATTCAAAACTTTTCCAAAATATTCGGGCCATATTTTCTTTTCAATCTTCATATTAATTTACCTTTTTTCATGAGAGTTTTACCATCTAGTTTTATTGTTGGATTTTTTAAAACTGTATCTATGTGCATATCTGTTTTTATTTTTCCACCCATGCTAAAATTAGAGCCAAAAGCAATATGGCAGGTTTTTAGACATTTCTCATCCTGCAAGATGTTTCCTATTATTTGGGCTTTATAATTAGTACCAATGCCAAATTCTGCAATATTTGTTCCATCCTTTATTTTCTTGAACAATTTAGCTATGTTGCACTTTTTATTAGAAATATCAACCACGTTTCCATTTTTTATTATTATTTTTGTTTTAGGTGGTGCAAACACTTTTCCATCATGCTCGAATTGATCTATTACTATTACTCCATTTGCAGTTCCTTCTAGTGGGGCAATGAAAATCTCTCCACCAGGAAGATTACCAGAGTACTTGAAAATTTTCCCCCTATCTAGGAACCATTTTCTTCCCTTTACAGAAAAAGACAATTCAGTTCCTGAATGTGTGGTTATTGATATATTAGTGCAGCCGTTTACTTTTTTAAAAACTTTATTTGTTAATTCTTCTACTCTATTATAATCTGCGAGCATGCTTTGCTTCATTATTTTTTCATTTATTCCGGGGAGTGTGGCTACTCTTGCTCCATTTTTAACTGCATTTTTAACTGAATATGTATGAGTAATGCTTTCTGTTGTTGGAGCTAGAATAACAGTGTAGTTTAACATTTTTTTAGCAACTTCTTCGGGGGGTTCTGTTCCACTAACTTCAGGTATTGGAATTAGAACTAAATCAGCAACACTTGCTATGTTTTCTGCCTCTTTTTTTATTGCTTCACCTATTTCTCTTCTTTTTTTATCTGTTATAATGAGAACCTTATCTTTTTTGTTTACATTTAAACAATTATTCAATATTATTTTAGCTTGTTTTTGGAACTTCATTTTTTTTGCTCAATTTTATTATTTTGTTAAAAGATTCTAATACGTATAATTCTGTGTTGTTTATAGTTTCTTCGTATACTTTTGGGTCATCTGAACCATCAACATCTTTAAGAGTTATGTTTTTTGAACACAAACTTGTTATTAGGAAAGTTTTATTTTCGAATTGAGGATACTTCTCAAGCAATAATTTGTTTACATCTGGGTGCATTGTAATTATCAAATTTGCTCTTTTTAGAACCTCTTTCGTTAGTGGTTTGGACAGATGGTCTTCCATATTTATACCCTTTCTGTCTAAATGTGGTTTGGACAGTTTGTATTCTGTAGGGTAATCCTTTAAACATTTACCCTTGGGGGGTGGAAGTATAAATCCATGCAATCCGTAGGAATCTACCTCTATTGAATTGTAATTTCTCCTTTCTAATTCTCTTCTGAAAATTCTTTCTGCAATTGGCGACCGGTGCATATTCCCCTTACAAACAAATATTATTTTGGTCTTCATTTTACTTTGTAATTCTTTAAAAATTCTTTTTTGAATTTTTCAAATTTATCTTCTTTTATACTTTTTTTTACTTCATCTATTAAGTTTTTTACGAAATACAAATTGTGCCATGTAACCAACCTTTTCCATGTTAGTTCATTTATCTTAATTAAATGATAAATATAAGCTTTTGTATATCTTTTACATGTGTCACATTTACAATTTTTATCTAAAGGAGTAAAATCATTCCTGAACTTTTGCTTGTTAATTCTTATCTCTCCTTTTTTTGTAAAAACAACATGATGTCTTGAATGTCTAGTAACATAACAACTGTCAAATATATCAACTCCATTCCCAATTGCTCTTACAATATCTCTCACACTTCCAATACCCATTAAATATCTGGGTTTGTTTTTTGGCATGAATTTAACAGAATTCTTAACAGCTTTATCTAATAAATCGGGACCTTCTCCCATACCTAAACCACCAATGGCATAACCGTCAAAGTCTAGACTGCATATCAATTCTGAACTTTTCTTTCTTAGATCATTAAAAGTACCGCCTTGTGTAATTCCGAATAATAATTGATTTTTATCTTTGTGAGATTTTTTACATCTTTTAGCCCATTCATAAGTTATCTTTACACTCTCTTCTATGCATTCTCTTTTGTCTTCAAATTTAGGCATGTAATCAAGAGCCATTGCAATATCAGATTTTAACTGCTGTTGAATTTCCATATTTTTTTCGGGAGTTATGAAATGCTTGCTGTTATCTATTGGAGATCTAAAATGGACTCCCTTTTCATCTATTGATTCAAGAAATGCTTTAGAAGCCATCTGGAAACCACCGGAATCAGTAAATATCACGTTATTATAGTTCATAAATTTATGGATCCCTTTTGCTTTTTTTATTGTGTTTAAACCAGGATCTAGGTAAAGAATAAATGCATTTGATATTATGGATTTTAACCCTATTTTTTCTAAATCGTCCGGAGATATTAATTTAACTGCTAATTTAGTTGCTACGGGCATAAAGAAAGGTGTTTCTACTTCTCCATGCCTTGTTTTTAATGTTCCAAGGCGTGCATTTTTTGAAGTTGAGATTATTTTAAACATATTAAGGCATAGGAACTAGTTCTCCTATATCTCCCGGATGGAGGTAATATGATTTATATCTTATTCTTTTTTTACCATCTTCTGTTGTTACTTCTGTATATCCTATTCCTATTATACTTTTAGATAGAATTTCTTCTAATTCATCTACAGTATGTCTCATTCTTTGTTCTAATGTTCCTCCCCTTATTTTTTCTGCTAAGATACTGAGGTAATTTTCTTCTCTTAAAATTGGTTTGGCTATAGCCCCTCTTCTATTTGTTCTTACTAACACTAAACTACCTTTATCATTCATAAAACTTACCCCACCAAGATATAGTATAGCTATCTTTATTCTTTCAGATCCTTTTTGATATGTGGTTCTTCTCTGGATTACATAATTAGTGCCTATCCCCCTTGCAGAGTCTATAACTTTCTGCTCTCTTGTTTTTGGGTCGTATGATATCAAAGATTCCTGAACTTTTTTAAAGTCCCTGAAAGATAATGCTGTTGCTAAGAGATCTAAAAGTTCTTTTGCTTTGGAGGGGGGAGTTGTTTTTAAGGCATCTCTTAGATATTTAATATCCTCTTTTCTATGCCTACTTAGGTTAGCCATTAGGCTATTTAATTAATAAAAAAGCTTATAAAATTGAATTTCATCCTTTCAGTATGTTTGCAACCTCATTGAGAACACACACTTGCGGGGATCTTTCTGATAAGGAGTCCAATAAGAAAGTTATTTTATGTGGGTGGGTAGCTACTAGAAGGGATCATGGAGGCATTATTTTCATAGATTTAAGGGATAGGTATGGGATTACACAAATAGTTTTTGATCCAAAATACAACAAAGAATCACATAAAAGTGCTGAATTCTTGAGAAGAGAGGATTGTATACAAGTAGAGGGAAAAGTAAAGAAAAGAAAAAAAGGTATGGAGAATAAGAAATTATCTACTGGTAAAATTGAAATTTTTTCTGATAAACTTCATGTTTTTTCAAAATCAGAAGTTCCACCTATAGAAATAGATGATAATGTCGTTGCTTCTGAAGAGATTAGATTAAAATACAGATATCTAGATTTAAGAAGACCGATAATGCAGAGAAATTTATTATTCAGGCAAAAAGTTATTAATGTTGTAAGAGAGCATTTTAATAAAAATGGTTTTGCAGAAATTCAAACTCCTATGTTAGTAAAACCGACACCTGAAGGAGCAAGGGATTATATTGTTCCATCAAGAGTAAATCCGGGAAGTTTTTATGCACTGCCCCAATCTCCTCAGCTGTATAAACAAATTTTGATGATTGCTGGATTTGACAGGTATTTTCAGTTGCCTGCTATCTGTCTGAGAGATGAAGATTTAAGAGCGGACAGACAACCTGAGCATTCTCAGGTGGATTTGGAAATGTCTTTTGTCAATGAAAAGGATATTATGGGATTTGTTGAAGGTATGTTCAAATCTGTTGTTAAACAAGTTGCAAATAAAAATGTTGGGGGGTTTCCAATCTTATCTTACAAAGAGTCTAAGGAAAAATACGGCAGTGATAAACCTGATTTAAGATTTGGATTGGAATTACATGATGTTACTGAGATAGTAAAGAGAGGTAATTTTTCCGTTTTTAATGATGTTATAAAGAATGGGGGAATTGTTAAATGTATTAATCCGGAAAAAGAGTTTACAAGAAATGAACTGGATGTGTATTCAAACTTCTGCGTTTCTGCTGGTGCTAAGGGTATGGCTTATTTAAAATATGAAAAAGGGAAGTTTGAATCAAATATTGCAAAATTCTTTTCTGATAAAGATAAGAAAGAATTGATTAATAAAACTAAGATAAAGAAAGGCTATCTATTTTTTGTAGCGGACAAAGAAAAAACTGCAAATAGTGTATTGTCAGAACTAAGGTTAAAATTAGGAAGAGACTTAGAGTTGATAAGGGATGAATTAAGATTTTGCTGGGTAACTGATTTTCCTTTATTTTCATATAATGAAGATGAGCAGAGATGGGAACCAGAACACCATATGTTTACGATGCCAAAAGAAGAACATCTTGATATATTGGAATCTAACCCTGGAAATGTTTTAGGAAATCTTTTTGATTTAATATTAAACGGAACTGAAGTTGGCTCTGGTTCGATAAGAATTAGCAGACCAGATGTTCAGGAAAGAGTAATGAAAATTATAGGAATGAAAAAAGAAGAGGCTAGGAAAAAATTCGGCTTTTTATTGGAAGCGTATGAATATGCAGGGCCTGTTCATGGAGGAATGGGGTTAGGGTTTGACAGATTTGTAGCTTTGTTATTAGGAGGAAATGATATCAGAGAAGTAATAGCTTTCCCTAAAAATAAGAGTGCACAGTGCCCTATGGATGGAAGTCCTGCTGAAGTGGATGAGAAGCAAT
>Ga0209542_10018500_pt1 | contig 11268 bp, 12 predicted proteins | sample RifCSPhighO2_01_FD_184028 | JGI IMG/M metagenome (GOLD analysis project Ga0209542, IMG submission 184028) | Soil microbial communities from Rifle, Colorado - Rifle CSP2_plank highO2_0.1 (SPAdes) (version 2) | ecosystem: Environmental > Terrestrial > Deep subsurface > Rock core/Sediment ...
CGACAAGTTTGATAGAATTGGCTCGTGGGGCAAACTTCCAAAGCTTGTTTATGCATCAAAATAGGGTGGTTTTTTATTCTTCCGCTCGTGCCGATCTGGCTATTGTTTTGGCACAACATCGCTATTCCAATTACCTACGAAAGAACTGTGGAGGGGAAAATACAAATTACTCTCGCAGCGAATGAACTTTCTCGCCCAGGTCTACGAAATACTGTGCGGAAAATATTCCAGACTCCGTTTGATCTAACTTTCTATAATTTCTGTTTTGATAATCGTAGTAGAGTCGATCATAGCGGCACTTCCGATCCCATTGGTACAGCAATCACTTTGGAAACTCCGAGTGGAAACTTTCTTGCAAAAGTACCAATAGGAGCCAATGGGAAAGGATGTGTGTCGGTCGACGCGAAAGAATTTCTCATTAGTACTGTGACAGCAAACATACCGGGGAAAATTTTATATATTCTTGCTACTGAGCCAACTGAACTCCATGGTGATGTCGTTCCTGAAGACCCCGCAACTCCTACAAACCATGACAAGTGGGCCTCCAGCGTGCTCTTTCTTCTCGCCTTCTGGGGATTAACGATGCTTCTAGTCAGCGTGTGGGAATTTTTAAAAGGAAGGCGCATATGACATCGCCTCTCTTTAACTCGCAGGTTTCTGTTTTGTCACGACGGGAGAAGTTGCCGTTTTGGCAACGCCCATGAAAATATCTAGTATCTGCCTCGCGCGAGTTCGAAGGCTGTACCGATTCCCCCTATTTAGACACGGCCTTGTCGTATAAACTCTTAAATCTCTTATTCGGATCGTACTTCTGCTTTACTCTATTGTAAAAATCTTGGTCATATATTCCCCAGAAAGTTTTTTGATCATAGTGGGAATCTGAATAGAGCGACTTAACACCGTCAAGTTCTTCTGTTTTTTGCTCAAGGAGCTTGCTGACATATCGTGGATCTTTTTTTGTGCTTTGAGAACGACCCCAAATCCCAAAGTTGATGTAAAGCTTTTGAGGATCCAGAGGATACAAAGGAAAACGGGCTTCATGTGAAGGCGTTGCTATAGGGCACATCCATACTGGGACGACACCAACTTCTCGATCAAGAAAATCGACAAAGGCGGAAGCGTTTTCTATAGGTATGTCAACATCCTGTATAACGACTTCCTTCTGAGGACCATTTACAATACGCAACGCTTTGCCTAGTTTCAAGCGCGTACTCACTTCCATGGCCTTCCGGAAGAAAGTAGAACCCAAGCGCTTTTTTCCGATAAGCCGCCGCACTATGGGATTTTCCGCCCCTAACAGTCGGGAATTCCAAAACCAGTCGGTATCCCATCTCCATAGAAAATCTCGCGTCGTGAGATAATCTTCGGATCGCTCTCTTAAAGATTTATAATAAATATTTTCAAACGTATAGTCGCTTTGATATGGAGCTTTTTCCGAAAAGTGCCCCGTGGTGAGCACGAGATCTTTAGGAGAAAAAATCGTACCATCCATAAAATCAGCTTCTCCGGCGTCACATTGCGCTTGTACCTGTTTAAAGTACCGATCCAGATCTGCATGACGGGTGTGAGAAAGACGAACAAACGGTGCTGCGGGCACCGTACGCATGCGGGCCCTAAGAATGTAGCCCAAAGTTCCATAGGAATTCGGAAATGCATGAAAGAGGTCCCCGTGCTCATTGTCAGACGTAGCCTTCACAACCTGTCCGTCGGCAAGGAGTACATCCGCCTCCAGCATCGTTTCGTGTACTAATCCAAACTTAAACGAAGAAGCTTCTATGCCCACTCCGGATATGGCGCCGCCTGCGGTAATTGATTTGAATTCCGGCACTACGGCAGGCACTACACCGTGAAGCACGGTTGCATCGGCTATTTTTTCGTAGGAAGCCATTCCTTCCACGTCTACATACTGCCCTTTCTCATTTACTTCAATAACTTCCGTAAACGATCTTACGTCAAGATTAACTTCAGCCTTTCTTCCCTCGCGTTGCCGGTACAGATTGGTGGTGCCCTTGCCGAGACGAACTCCGCGAGGAGTTTCTCGCATCTGTTTACTCAAAGCATTTTTTTTGATTTCGTAAGTTTCGTAGCTTGCCACATAAAAATTATGCCTCAGAAATCATTAGTGATCAATAGTATTTAGTTTAGATAATAAATTTAAAAATCGGGAAGAGCCGGATCTATATGTTTTGCGGCCTGTATTCCGGATACGAATGCATCTTCGTGGAATCCGAAACCGAAGTAGCTTCCGCAGAAATAGGCACCTCCCTTTCCTTGAAGCTCAGAAAGCCTCTTTCTTGCTTTGTTTGCGTTGGTTGAATGTATCGGATGTGTATAGAGAAATCTGCCATGAACTTTTTCAGGATCAGGCTCACGCGTGGGATTGAGTGTCACAAAGATTGGGAAGTCCTTGGATATTCTATGGACTCCGTTCATGAAATAGGTAAGAAAGGGTCGATTCTGTTCCGCGATGAAATTCCATGTTGCCCAAACATTTTTCCGTTTCGGCATGAAGGAGGCGTCGCTGTGAGCAACAACAATATTTTCCTGATATGAAAACGACCCAAGAATCTCTTTTTCTTTCTGATCAGCATCCGACAGAAGTGTCAGCGTAGTATCTGCATGCGTTCCAAACACAACAGCGTCAAAGATCTCAGTAGCGCTCTTATTTGATATAACCACGCGCCCTTCTTTACGAACCACGGAGGCAACGGGGGTCTCCAGATGAATAATCGCTCCGCGATTACGTATATCCGATTCCATTTTGTTTACGTATTCGCGACTCCCGCCCGTGATGGAGTACCATTCCCCGTTGGGTTTAAGGGAAAGCAAATTGTGATTGTCGAAAAACCGGAGGAAAAGTTCCAGAGAAAATGTTGCGATTGTGCTTGGTGGAGCAGACCAGAACAAACTCGCAAAGGGGTAGAGGTATAGGTTGCGGAATGTCTGAGAAATGCGTTCGGCGTTAAGAAACGAGTCAATGGTTTCTTCGGGCGAGATGCCTCTCGTGAGAGCGAGCCGCGCCTTTTTATTGAAACGTGGTATTTCAAGAAGCATTTTCAAAAAAGACGGCCTGAAAAGATTCTTTCGATCGGCAAAAACGCCGGTGGGTATAGCGTATTCCATCGTCTTATTCTCCAAGCTGAAACCCACGGACATCTCGGCAGGAGTAAGCGATACTTCACGGACCTTAAAAAATCGAGTTAGTTGTGGATAGTGACGAGGACTCATTACCATAAATCCCGTATCGATCCGAAATACCTTATTTTTTACGGTAACGTCTATGGTATGGCTATGACCTCCCAATCGACTTTCCTTTTCAAAAAGGACCACCTCGTGCTTAAAGGACAAAAGCCAGGCCGCCCCCAACCCGGAAATCCCACCACCTATTATGGCAATACGCATACGTTACCTATTGAGGGGAGGCGTTAGACACCCACGAGTATAATCTACAGATTTTGATTTCGCCACCTTCTGCAACTGTTCCTTCTCCTTCCTGCCGATGCGTGCCTCGGGTCTTCCGAGGACACTTCTCCGTGGGTCACATAAGAAATGCTAAAATAGCGTTATAGGATATGGGAGTAACTGCTAGCCAAAAATACACTCTCGGTTTCATTTTTGATAAGGAATGTAAGCATGTGCTTCTCATACATAAACAAAAGCCGGTGTGGCAAAAGGGAAAGATAAACGGCGTCGGGGGCAAGTACGAAGCGAGAGAAACAGCCGAGGCGTGCATCCGGCGAGAAGTTCGGGAAGAAACGAGGTTGGATATTCCGGAAGAGTCATGGGTATATGTCGGTACCATTCGTCAAGAAGCCGGGGATGTGGGGTTTTTTGCAACTTGCTACCAGGGAAATATGGCTGACGCTGCAACGAATGATCATGAGAAAATCGAGTGGTTCTACATCGGTAAACTTCCCGATAACGCCATACGTAATTTGCACTGGCTTATTCCTCTTTCTCTGGAAAAACTCGAAGGAAAATGTAAGTCCTTTTCCGTAGAATATTGAAAATGCGGGTTTTTGTGATAAGCTGATTTTGAAATATGGTGCGTATCCTCATCTCCGGCTCGGTTGCCTATGATCGCATCATGGATTTCGATGGTTTCTTCCGCGACCACTTCCTCCCCGAAAAGCTCCACACTATAAATGTCAGCTTCTCCGTCGCTGCTCCCGCGCAGGAGTTCGGCGGAACGGCGGGCAATATCGCTTACACGCTCGCCCTCCTTGAAGAGAAGGCATCGATTATTGCAACGGTCGGTTCGGATTTCTCTGAATACCGCAAACACCTTGACGCGACGGGCATCGACGCATCTCTGATTGCGGTGCGACATGATCTCCCTACCGCTTCCGCCTACATCATGACGGATCGCGGAGACAATCAGATAGCGGCGTTTTCCGCAGGAGCGGGTGCCCTCGCCTACGGCAACGACTTGCCGCAAGAAGTTGCCGCGCTTGGCATCGTGGCGCCTTCCTGCGTCTCCGATATGCTCATGCTCCCCGATTACTTTCGGCGCATGAAGGTTCCACACTTTTACGATCCCGGCCAGCAGATTACGGTGCTTGACGGCGACCAGCTGAAGTCGGGCATCAACGGTGCGACCACCGTCTTCGCGAACGACTACGAGCTCTCGCTCATCGGGAACAAGACCGGCTGGGGTGAGAAAGAGATCGCGGAGCGCGTGGAAGCGCTTATCGTGACCTACGGCGCCAAAGGGTCCCGCATCATCACCCGAGCGGATGAGACGCGCATCCCTGCCGTTACCGCAACGCATGTCGCGGACCCGACCGGCGCCGGAGATGGATACCGTGCAGGATTCGCAAAAGGATTCCTCGCGCAACTACCGTTCGAAGTGTGTGCGAAGCTCGGAAGCTGTGCCGCGGCATACGTCGTCGAGCGACGCGGCACCCAGAATCACGGATTCACCAAGGACGAGTTCCGCAAGCGGTTCCAAGGAGCATACGGCGAACCCTGCCCCATTTAGGTATACTGCCCGACATGGACTGCGACATTAGGGACAAGGGTCTCGCTAAAGAGGGCGAAAAACGCATCCTCTTCGCTGACCACGACATGCCGGTCCTTGCGGGCGTGAGGAAGCGATTCGAGAAGGAGAAACCGCTTGCGGGCCGTGTTCTTGCCGCCTGCCTCCATGTAACTGCCGAGACGGCAAACCTCATGCGGACCCTGAAGGCCGGCGGCGCGGATGTCGCTCTCTGCGCCTCAAATCCCCTCTCGACGCAGGACGACGTCGCGGCCGCGCTCGTTCACGAGTACGGTATCCCTGTCTTCGCGATGAAAGGCGAAGATCGCGAGACATTCTTCAAGCATCTCAAGGCCGTTATCGCGAGAAAACCGGACCTCACGATGGATGACGGCGCCGACCTCGTTTCCACCATCCATAAGGAGCATCCGGAACTTCTCCCGAGCATGCGCGGCGGGACCGAAGAGACGACGACGGGCGTCATACGGCTCCGCGCCATGGCGCGCGATGGCGCTCTTAAGATGCCTGTCGTCGCGGTGAATGATGCGAAAACGAAAAACCTTTTCGACAATCGGTACGGCACGGGACAATCGACTCTTGATGGCATCATCCGTGCAACCGATGTCCTTCTCGCCGGAAGCACCTTCGTCGTCGCCGGCTATGGCTGGTGCGGGAAGGGGCTCGCAACGCGCGCCCGCGGCATGGGAGCAAACGTCATCGTGACCGAAATAGATGCAGTGAAAGCTCTCGAAGCAGCAATGGACGGTTTCCGTGTCATGACGATGAGTGATGCCGCTTCCGCGGGCGATATATTTTGCACGGTCACGGGAAATACGTCAGTTATCACAACCGAGCACTTCAGAAAAATGAAAAACGGCGCAATCGTCTGTAATTCAGGTCACTTTGATGTCGAGGTGGACGTCAAAGGGCTTGCGAAAATCGCAAGCGAAGTGAAGAAAAATGTCCGTAATTTTGTAGACGAATACATCGTGGGTGATAGGCGCATCTATCTTCTCGCCGAAGGGCGGCTCGTGAACCTCGCCGCCGCGGAAGGGCACCCCGCTTCCGTAATGGACATGAGCTTTTCGACGCAGGCGCTCGCGTGCGCGTGGATGGCGACGCAGCAAAAACCGCTCTCCCCCACCGTGTACGAGGTGCCGAGTGAGATAGAAGAAGAGGTCGCGATCGCAAAGCTCTCCTCAATGAAGATCGCCATAGACACGCTCACCCCTGAACAAAAGAACTACCTTGGAAGCTGGGAGGTCGGAACCTAGAACGTATGGCTCCGCCGCCCACGGTCCCGGAGAAAGGCTTCTACTACCACTACAAGCACGACCCGAGGGGCTCCTTCAATAATTATGCGTACGAGGTGATGGGTGTCGGGCACCATACTGAAGAGGAGAGGTCATTTTTTGTCGTGTACCGCCCGCTCTACGAGAGCGCCTTCGTATACCAAAACGGAAAGATGTTCGACGTACGGCCGCTCCCGATGTTCGTGGAAAGCGTGGAGAAAGACAGTGGTCGCATACCGCGCTTTACGAAAATAGACGACCCTGGTCTTCTCGCACGATTCAGAAAATTGCGGGACGAAATGTACCCTTAGGAACTATAGACCGAGCGATATGCGGGACACCGCTCCTTCGCGGAGAATCTGTGGGGTATCCGAGGCGAACGATACGACCGTCGATGGTGTGCCCTGCGCAGGACCGTCATCAATCACAAGCGCGATGTCTTTCATGGCGCTCCCAAACTGAAGAAGAATGTCACGAGGGAATGGCGGAGGATTCTCCCCCGCACGGTTTGCCGATGTTGCTGTTATCGGCCTGCCGAACAAGGCCGCAAGCGCTGCTGCGAACGGATGCGCGGATATGCGTATACCGACAAGGCCATTCTGGGATAGTTCGGAAGGTAGAGAGTTCTTTGATGGCAAGACCAGAGTCAGGGCGCCCGGGAGGCGTTTTTTTGCGAACTCGCGCGAAGTGTCCGTGACACGCGCATACGGCTCTGCCGCATTCATACTGGCCACGAGAATGGAGATCGGCTTTCTTTCCTCCCTCCCCTTGAGAGCAATGAGTCGAGAAACTGCTTCTGGATTCGTTGCGTCAACGCCGAGGCCATAGAGCGTGTCAGTAGGATACAAAACGATACCGCCTTCCCGGAGCACGCCCGCGGCCGTCTTCGCGGCCGCGAGAATTCCGACTTCAGTAAGCTTCAAAATCTCCACAGATTAATCATACTACACCCGAACCTCTGATGGTATTCTATGTATATGGAATCCAAGTGGGCGGCCTTAAAACCTGAAGCAATACGTCTACGAAAGGAAGGCAATTCTGTACGAGATATTGAAACAAAACTCGGAATTCCACGCTCTACGCTAAGCGGTTGGCTTCGCGAAGTCGCTTTAACAAAAGTACAAAGGGCAGCCCTTACCATGCGCTGGAGGAAAGCGCTGACCGCCGCACGAGTTGAAGCTGTTCGCTGGCACAATAATGAAAAAGCGAAACGCCTGCAGGAAGCAGAGCGCGTCGCTAAAGAGATCCTTGGTCAACTAAGCAATGATTTACCGACTCTCGAACTTGCGCTTGCGATGCTCTACCTTGGCGAAGGAGCAAAAAAGAGTTTACAAACGACTCTTGCAAGTTCTGACCCGCGTATTGCAAAATTCTTCATACAAAGTTTACGTCGACTTTATTCAATACCAATAGTGGATATCAAATGCTATTTGCATTTACGCGTAGACCAAGACCCAATCGCACTTACGCGATTCTGGATGCGGGAACTTGGACTTAAATCTTCTAATTTCGGTAAAGCCCTTATGGACAAACGCACCATTAAATCTCCGACATATCCACACTATAAGGGCGTCTGTGCGATATCCTGCGGGCGAGTAGCCGTTCAGCGACGGCTCATGTATATTGCTAACGGTTTCTGTGACAGAGTTGCAGAAACCTCAAAAAATGCGCGCGCTTAGCTCAGTTGGTTTAGAGCGACCGCTTGACGTGCGGTAGGTCGGGGGTTCAAATCCCTCAGCGCGCACCTATGAACGATAAAGTTCTTCGAAAGGGCGTGGATTTCACCGGCGTTACGGTCTGCATGTTCTGCCACGACGGCGCGGGCTCCGTATGTCTCAACAAGCGGAGCACGAATTGCAGAGACGAACATGGACGCTGGGACATCTGCGGCGGTTCCGTCGACTTCGGAGATACCGTCGAGAACACCATCCAGAAAGAACTGTCCGAAGAATATAACGCAAAACCGCTTGATGTTGAGTTCCTCGGTTTTCGCGACGTACACCGTACCGATGAGCAGGGTAAGAAAACCCATTGGATTGGGCTTGACTTTAAGATACGTATTGACCCGAAGTCCGTGAAGAACGGTGAGCCGCACAAATTCGAAGATATCCAGTGGTTCCCAATCAAGAATCTTCCCTCTCCGCTTCACTCCCAGCTCCCGAACTTTCTGAAACGCTATAAAGACCAGCTCGTCTGATTATTCGTCCTCGAGGTATCCGCCCGACTGGTGGCTCCAGAGGTCGGCATAGAGTCCTTTCTGCTTCAGAAGTTCATCATGCGTTCCGTCTTCAACGATGGTGCCGCCATCCATCACGATAATGCGATCCATCGCGCGAAGCGTGGAGAGCCGATGCGCTATCGCGATAACGGTGCGCCCTTCCATGAGCGTAAGAAGAGCTTTTTGAACGGCGACCTCGCTTTCGCTATCAAGCGACGACGTCGCCTCGTCAAGAAGAAGTATCGGCGCGTCTTTGAGTATGGCCCTAGCGATTGCGACCCGCTGACGCTGGCCGCCCGAGAGCTTCACGCCCCGCTCGCCGACCAGCGACTCGTATCCCTCCGGCAGGCGCTGGATGAACTCATGCGCCTGCGCGAGCTCTGCCGCGTGTTCAACTTCTCTTCGCGACACCTTTGGCTTACCGTACGCAATATTTTCTGCAATTGAACGATGGAACAGGAGGGGTTCTTGGGGCACCACCGCAATCGCTTCGCGCAGGCTGTCTTTCGTGATGGTCGCGATATCAACCCCATCAATAAGTATCCGACCTCCGGAAAGATCGTAGTGCCGCAGGACGAGCTTCATGAGTGTCGTCTTCCCCGCCCCGCTTCTCCCCACGAGCCCGACTTTTTCTCCGGCCGGAATGGGAAGCGTGAGCCCCTCGAATACGGCAACGCCGCCGTAATCGAACCATACTTTGTCAAAGAGCACGCCGCCCTTCGTGACGGAAAGCTCTATAGCATCAGGACGGTCGGCAACGTCGTGCGGCTCTAGGAGCTCGCTCAAGCTTTCCGTAATCTCGCCCCACGTATCGCCGAACTGATTCAACTGATTGCCGATGTGGGTCAAACGATCTTCGACGAACACGATGATGGTAAGGAGCAGGATGATGTCGCCCGCCGTGATCGTGCCTTGGCTTGCGAGGTATATGGCGGTCATGATGATTCCGCCGATAAACACCGCCTGGAGCACATTGTTCACGACTAGCACCCATTCGCCATATTTCCAGTTCCGGAGTCCCGAATTCCAGCGACGAACGATGAGGCCGGTGAGACGCGAGAGTTCAAACCCGCGGGCGGCATACTCATGCGTTGCCGTGATATTCGTGAGAATGTCCACAGTTGCACCCGTGAGCGCGGTCTCTGCCTTTTGGGTCGCGGCAGAAATTGGAACGCGCCTGCGGGCGAGATAGACGTTGAGCGGCGTAATGACGAACGCCCACGCGAGAAAGATGAGCGATATTATCGGACTGGTGATGAAGGCGATGATGAAGCTCACGATGACGGTCACGACGAAGGCGAGAAAATCCCACAGGATGTGGTTCACCATGTCTCGCACACCGCTCGCGGCGTGCGATATCTTATTCGCAAGCGAACCTGCAAAGCGATTCGAGAAGTACTGGTAGCTGTGGCGCGTAACGTAATCGGTAAGCGCGTAGCGGGCGGTTGCACGCGCGCCGGTCGCCCAACGCATGCCCGCAAATCCGCTCGCTCTCCACAGAAGGTTGGCGCCGAGGTTGATGAAAATATAGAGGAGCGCGGCATACACGAGCGCCATATAGGAACCGCCTTCGGGAAGCGCAGTCGCGGCGTTCACGATGGTCTTGAACGTATAAGAAATGGCCGCCGTGAGGCTTCCGGCAAAGACGACGGCAAGCATGGCGAGCAAAGCCGCGCGTGCATGCGGCTTTGAGACGAAGAGCAGGAACCGGAATGGGCTCGTCGTGAGCGGTACGTTAGTGCGCCACGGATTTTGCATGAAGCGCAGTATACGCTATAACAGCTCTATGAATGCGCTAAAAACCGCCATTCTCTACCACGCTAACTGCCCGGACGGCTTCGGAGGCGCCTATGCCGCGTGGAAAAAATTCGGCGACTCCGCAGAGTACATTCCCGTCAAGCACGGAAAGCCGATTCCGGAAGGGCTTGCGGGAAAAAAGCTCTACCTTATCGACTTCTGCTACCCGAAAGACGACATGAATGCGCTCGTCGCGACCGCCGGTTCTGTGACCGTCCTTGAGCATCACGAGGGGATGAAGGAGATCGTGGAATCCGTGCCGGAACATGTTTACGATGCAAAACGTTCGGGAGCTACGATTGCGTGGAGTTATTTTTATCCGGATGAGGCGATACCGACGCTCCTCGCCTATGTCGAGGACGGGGATTTGTACAAATTCGTCCTTCCCAACTCCCGTGCCATCCTCGGCTACGCTTACAGCATGCCATTCGAATTTCCCGCATGGGACGCGCTTGCGAAGAGACTCGAAGAACCGAGCGAGCGTGCGGCGATTATTGAGCGAGGAACGATATACTCGGAACATTTCGCGCATCTCGTGCAGAGCATCATGAAGAAAGCCGAGTTGGTGCGTTTTGAAGGATACGAGTGCTATTTGACCGGCGCCTCTTCCGAGTTCGCGAGCGATGTGGGAAACGGCCTTGCGCGCGCGAAGCCCCCGCTCGCGCTCGTCTTAACCGCGCGTGCTGACGGACTCCACGTGTCACTCCGAAGCATCGGCGACACGGACGTTTCTGCAATCGCCCAAAAGTACGGCGGGAACGGTCACCCGCGAGCAGCCGCATTTCGCGTGAAGTACGGGGACCCGCTTCCCTGGACGCCGATTAAGGAATGAGAATACTTGCTATAGAGACCTCGTGCGATGAGACGGCAATCGCGATTCTTGAGTGCGGTGGAGACAAGAAAAGCGCTCGCTTCGAGACTCTCGGCAACGCACTTCTCTCGCAGGCCGAGATCCACCGAGGGTTCGGCGGCGTCTTTCCCGC
>Ga0209542_10018501_pt1 | contig 11268 bp, 10 predicted proteins | sample RifCSPhighO2_01_FD_184028 | JGI IMG/M metagenome (GOLD analysis project Ga0209542, IMG submission 184028) | Soil microbial communities from Rifle, Colorado - Rifle CSP2_plank highO2_0.1 (SPAdes) (version 2) | ecosystem: Environmental > Terrestrial > Deep subsurface > Rock core/Sediment ...
CCACCTTCTGGCTTTGAAAAAGCCGTCCAGTTTTCTCTTGGTGCCACCGGTAGGAATCGGACCTACATCCGCGCATTAGGACTGCGCTGTTCTGTCCATTGAACTACGGCGGCAAGTGAGGAGGAAACAAGAAGCTTGCTTATTGTTTAGCTCCGAGCGTAGCCGACGCCGCGGAGCGACAGGTGACCATACTTCGCCAAGGCTTCGCAGGGCAAAGCAAGTGATGAAAATATAACACAAAATTTGAAAAAAACCGCTATTCTGATATCATTCCTACCCATGAACCCCGAAGATAAAGCCCTGATGGAGCGCACTTTGCAACTCTCGGAGGAAAATAATCTGATTCTGCGCAAGATAGAAAGGCGGGCTCGCTGGGTCTTTGTTTGGGGGTTCATCAAAGCGGCGGTAATCATAGTGCCCCTGGTGATCGGTTACCTCTATCTCCAGCCGTTTATCGACCAGGCGATCAGTAACTTTAATAGCATCAAAGAATTCATAAATACGCCCAGATAGCTCAGGTAGTAGAGCATTTGTCTGAAGAACAAATGGTCGTCAGTGCAAGTCTGACTCTGGGCACCAGATTAGTGTTTAGGGAGAAAGCTCTAGAAGATCCGCCAGTTTCAGTTTATCAAAGCCGATGACTATATCCTTGCCGTCAATCACGACAACCGGTACCCCCATTTGTCCGCTTTTCTCTATCATCTCCGCCCTCTTGGTGAGGTCCGCGCCGACATTGTAGCCCGTAAAAGGAATTTTGTTAGCCGTCAAAAACTCTTTAGTCAGGTGGCAGAAGTGGCAACTCTCGGTCGAGTAAATTTCTACTTTTTTCATCGGTTCCCCATTATAGCAAACAGTAGTTTTTTGTACCACGGCCACACCCTATCTTGGGTGGAGCTGGATACCCTTTTCTCATCAATGATGACAGCGACATGTTCGCCTGCTTGTGTGACATTGAACCTCTCCTTAATCTCACCTTTGACCCCCTCTTCGGTCTGGAGACGAGCGATACCGTCCTGCAATGTCCGCTCCCTGAACACTAGGGCGGCCATCTTCTTTTCCAGCTTCCCCAAGTACAGAGAGCTCTCCCGCTCTTTGCCCAGGACCCTGATCGCCCCTTTGGCCAAGAGAAAGGTGATGACACACAAGAGTATCAGCGAGGGAATGGCATACATTAGACGCCGGTTTTTTCGCTTTCTCTCAAGCTCTCTCATGAAAGTGGCAAAGATTCGCTCTTATGGTAGCATAGCTCGTATGTTGTTCGATAGGAGACATAAAAAGAAAATCAAAGTGGTCTGGATGGCGCTCTCCATTCTCATCATTGTGAGCATGATTCTTCTCTACTCGCCTATCTTCTAATCATTTTGAGAAAGACGTCTTGGGAGAGATTCACCTTTCCGCGCTCTTTCATCTTTTTTTTGCCTTTTTTCTGTTTCTCGCGAAGTTTCATCTTGCGAGTAATATCGCCGCCGTACATATGCTGGGTCACATCTTTCTTCATACCGCTTAGAGTGCGACTGGCGTGTATGCGACCCAGAGCTCGGGCTTGAATTTTGAGGGTAAACATTTGCCTCGGCAAAATGGCCGCTAACTTGTCCACGTCCGCTTCGGCTTCCGCCTCCACCTGCCTCTTAGATATCACCCTGGCGAAAGCTGGCACGACTTCATCGGCTATCAGAATATCCAGGCGAGTGACATCCGCCGGTCTCTCGCCGACCACGGAGTAAGAGAGCGAACCGAAGCCTGATGTCGCGCTTTTAAGTTTGTCGAAGAATCCTCTCATCAGTTCCCTCAAAGACATTTCAAAAGTCAGTGCTATGCGCGTCTCACCAAAGTTTTCCGTCTCCCCCAGCTCCGCCTCAAACTCATACAAAAGCTGAATGACCGGACTGAGAAATTCTGGTGGAACGATCACGGTCACTTTCACCCAGGGTTCCCACACTGAATTGATAAAATGGTCCTCCGGGAAAAAAGATGGAGTGTAGATATTACCCTCATACCCATCTTTATACACGATTCTATACGTGATGCTCGGCAGTGTGATGACCAAGGGTAGATTGAATTCGCGGCGCAGTCTCTCCGTGATAATTTCCAGATGAAGCATGCCGAGAAAACCGGCGCGGAAGCCCCTGCCCAGCGCCCCCGAAGATTCTTCCTCAAACGAGAAAGCGGCATCCGACAAACGCAATTTCAAAAGCGCCTGGCGCAGAAGCGTGAAATGATCTTGGCTCTCCGGATAGATTGATGCCCAGACGACGGGACGCGGCTTTTCATACCCCGCCAAGGCGGGGCTTGTATCTTCGCTCGCCGCGACCGTATCCCCGACCGAAGCCACTCCGGGCTCTTTGATGCCGGTAACTATATAGCCGATCTCGCCCGCTTCCAGACTGGCGACTGCTTTCTCTTCCGGCACGAGCATTCCCACTTCAAGCGCTTGGAAAACTTTGTTCGCCACTTTGAACTTTAGTTCGTCGGCTTTTTTAACCTTTCCTGAGAACACCCGGACGAACACAATCACTCCCCGATGGTTGGAATATTTGAAATCAAAAACCAGCGACTGAAAAAGTGTCGACGTGGCAGGTTGACACTTTGGGGATGGTATTCTTGTTATTATCCCTTCCATTAGTTCTCTCACCCCCTCGCCGGTTTTGCCGGAAACCAGAAGAATTTCGTCTTTGCTTACTTTCAGCAGGTTCGTAATCTCACCACAGACATTTTCAATGCGGGCCAAAGGGGAATCTATCTTTGATACGACTGGAATAATCGTCAAACCAGCCGACCGCGCCATATCAAGAGTAGTCAGGGTCTGGGCCTGAACCCCCTGCGTCGCATCTACCAAAAGAATCGAACCTTCCACCGCGCCGAGCGCGCGCGACACCTCGTAAGAAAAGTCGATGTGGCCGGGCGTATCTATTAGATTGAGAATATATTCGCCACCTGTCTTGCCGTCGGGCAGGTATTTCATGCGTACTGGCTGCATTTTGATGGTAATACCCCGTTCCCGTTCAAGTTCCATGGAATCAAGCACTTGCTCGCGCATGTCTCGTTCGGGTATTGTGCCTGTTAACTCAAGCATGCGGTCCGCCAAAGTAGATTTACCGTGGTCAATATGGGCGATGATAGAAAAATTACGGATATTCGTCATACTCATACGATCTCCGGGTCAGTGGCAATCACTTTGGCCTTCCAAAATCTCTGATAGAGAGCGCTCCCCACTTCAAACAGCTCCCGACTCCTTAAAATAAATAAGATGCCAATACCCACCGCAATAGCGAAAAGTCCGGCCAAAAGACCCTGCAAGAAAATGCCGATAAGCGAAGTGGTGTCAAGCCAGGGCGCGAAGATGTTTAGTCCGAAGTAGGCGGCCGTACCCATGATGACCGCAGTGCCCAAACCTTCAAACAGGGCTCTGGTGACCCCGCGGGAAAAGCCGGGAAAAGTCCTTTCAAACGCAAACCAATGGAGACAGCCGTTGAGAATGGTGCCGAGAGAAAAACCCAGTGGCAACATCAACACGGCCGTGTTCGACAAGTCTTCCACTTTCAGAAGCGTGCTGACAAAATAGCGGAACCCTTCTGATGCGTGGAAGAGGTTCACCAGCCACCAAGTGCCGGCGACCATCATGACGGTCGATGCGAGATTAATGACGAAAGGTTTTTTGGTAAAACCGGCGGAATAAAACCCTCTCATGAACAAGAGCAGAAGACACTGAAACATCGAGGAGACAACAAAGAGCGCCAGGGCGGCGGCGGTCAAACGGGTGTCATCCCACCCGAAAAGCCCCGAGCCGAGAATCACCCTCACAATCTGCGCCCGTAAAACAATAAAAAGCGCCGAGAGCGGCAGAGACCAGAAGATAATAAATCTAGCGGTAGTCGACATTTGCTCTTTGAAAGCTTCCAGATTATTTTCTCTAAAACGTCTGGAAAGAGTCGGAAAAGCGGCCAAAGAATACGAAACCCCGATGATGGAGAGCGGCACGGATTGGAAATTGAACGCCAAAGAGAGGACAGAGATGGAACCGTCCGCCATAAAAGACGCCAGAGAGACCAAGAAAATCAGAGCGATGGCACTCATGGCCAAAGTGAGCGTCCGAGGCATTGAAATTTTCACTACTTGGGCGATGAGAGGAAAATCCAATTTCAGAGATAAGCGGGGGAAAAGACCGGCTTTGACGATAAACGGCACCTGCACCAGAGCGTGCAAACTCGCGCCCGCGACGACACCGATGGCCACACCCAAGACACCCCATCGTAGAGCGAGCAGAACAATACCGGCGATAATACCGGCGTTGTACAAGAGCGGAGCGAGGGCGTAGAGAATGAAGCGATTATAAGCCTGCGTCAGAGAACCGAATAAATTCGAGAATCCCAGAATGATCGGTGACAGCAATAGGATTCGGGAAATAAAAACTACCTCGGCCATGGCCGCATCGGAGAATCCGGCAAATAGAAATTGAGAGATGGCCGGTAGGAGCAAGAACGCCAGACCCGACACCGTGATGATCAGTATTGAAAAGAACGAGAAGATGTTGTTCACAAATGCCCGCAATGCTTCCACACTCTTCGCCTCTCTTTCGATGATAAACGGTATCAAGACCGAGAGCGAGACGACCGACGCCACCGTGACAAAGATAATGTCGGGAACGCGAAAGGCGGCATAATAAATATCAAGCGCCGCCGAAGCCCCGAAGATATGCGCCAGAAGTCGATCCCGCAGGAAAGCCAGCGCTTGAGACAGGATGGCGAACGACCCCAACAACAGAGCCGCCTGATGTAGAGTTTCGGTTTCTTGGTAGAGAATCCTGAAGATCTTGCGGACCATCCTTTCATCAGTTTTTTACGGCGCTATTCAGGAACGAACGTTTGTCGGCTTGAAGGTCTTCTAGAATGACTCGTACCTCTTGGCTATCCGGATTAGTAATAATCAAGTCCTCAAATTGCGCTCGCGCTTCTTCTAATTGCCCCAGTTGAGCCAGAGCTAGGCCGAGGTAATACTTGGCATTGGCGTAATCGGGGGCAGAAACCAACGCGTTGCTAAAGGCCTTAGCCGCGCCGGCGTAATCCTTATTGGCATACTCCAGTAGTCCCAATTCGAAGTAGACACCGGCATTATTGGGCACCAAGAGCGCCAGTCGTTCCGCGGAGGCAATAGCGGCAGTGGTATTGCCTTCCTGAACTTCCAGTTGAGCCAGAAGCAGGTAAGCATCGGCATAATCCTCCTTGAGAGCTAGGGCGTTTCTGATAGACAAGCGCGCCGCCTCTTTATTGTCGCGACCTAGTTCCAGTCTGGCCAAAAGAAGCGGTATTTCTGGATTCAGAGGATTGCGTTTGCTGGCTTCGACATAGGCGAAGTAAGCATTTTCATAAGCACCCACCACAGAGAGAGGACTTGGCACCAAAGCGCTGTAGATCATGCCAAGTGATACCCAGTTTTGGTAGCCAGCCGGGTTGATACTGACGGCAGACTTCGCCGCTTCAATACTTTTTCTAAGAGCGCTTTCGAAAGCCGCTCGATTCTCTTCCGGAGTGCCAGTGGTGGCATTGGCGGCCAATCGGGCTTTGGCGAAATTGATTCGAGAGAGCGACACGTAATAGGTGTCCGCCCGGAAAAACTTCACCGCCCTATCGAGTTCTTTTTCTATCTCGGTGAGAGCGACACCTTCGGTGTTGGACAAAGTCACGGCTTTGTTAAAGTAGTAAGCGGATATCGTTCTCCCAAACCCAGCCCGGCCGAGATAGCCGGCTCCAAGCACGATTACCAGTACGAGCAAAGCAAACATAAAGCGGCTCTGGCCAGTCCCAGTCACGCTAAAGACGCGAGTGGGTATCGTGCCGAGCTCTCGACTGACAGCTACACACAGCCCGGAGAAGATAAAGGCGAATATGAGCACTGTCATTGATGGCACGTATAGGAAGCTGGCAGCCCACAAGAGAAGAGTCAAAGAAAAAGTGGACACGAGAGTGAAGCGTTCCATCCTTGATTCCGGCAGACGAGTGGTCGCTTTGACCCCGAGTAAAACCAGCATCACGAAGAAGATTAACCACAAAGCTGTGCCGAGTATGCCGGTGGAAGCTATTTGGGTCGGTATGAAGCCGACACCAAACGGGAAGGCCACAGCCCAGAAAGGAGTGGTGTTAATATTGACCGGTTTGTAGATCAGCCAATCGCGTCCAAAGGTGTTGGGACCGGAACCGAGGAGCCCTCCTTGGACCAGTACCGCCTTCGAGATGCCGAGAGTAGCCGAAAGAGAAGGGCGGACATCGATATTCTCGACTTTAAACGCCTTTGCCACCACATTGCTTAAGGTGCCTCTCGATTCGGAAATGGTCGGATTAATAAGAAAAATAAGAGAGATGACACCAAGGATAATGGGCAGCAAGACCGAGCGCGACAGCGAGAATTCAGAAAAATGCTTTTCCACCTTCCAGAAATAGACGGTAAGAACGATGGAAGCCGCCAGCGCCAAGACAAACGCGGTGGAGAAGTTAACAACGACCAGCAGAGCCACCCCGAGCGCAAAGATGGCATAGACCAAGACCCGGACGAATCGCCTCATCGGGATCATGCCAGCCGCCAAAGCCGCGAAAATCGACACCAGCCCAAAAGCGACACCCAGATCGGTCCAGTTGCCAATGGGATTCGCCATATTGTTTACCCCGAACAGAGTCGAGAGGCCGAAAAATACTTTGATAGCCACAAAAAGAGCCACTGCCGAAATAGAAACAAAGAAGACTACCAGAGCTTGAAGTACGCGCGAGGCGCCGGAGAATATCATGGCCGCGAGTATCAAGAGGGTCACGCCAAAAAGTATGAAGCCGAAAGTGCCAACCTCGAAATTGTAGCCAAGGAAAGAAAGCGATGACGGTGTGCTCAAGAGAGCGGATAGGGCGTATACCAAAGGCAGAAGAACTGAAATAAGGATAAAGAGATGCCAGGGAATTTCCAATTTTTTCTCCCGCCAGGTTTCCCATATAAATACGAGCACGGCTACGATAACACCCAGGACGACAATCGTAGACTTGGCGACGTCGAGACTGATGGCTCCGCCAGGCATAAAGAAAAGGAGCAGAAGGAACAGGAACACCATGGTGATAAGGAAGCTGGTTTTGTGCGATGTAGACATAGAAAATACTAATGAATGACACTTGTTAATACTTTCATCTTAACATATAATGGAGTCGGTGTCGGGTAGTTGCCCCCCACCACTTTTGTGAATAAAAGTGGTGGGGGGAGGAAAGTCCGAACATTCATTCTCTCGAGTCGCACATGTGCTTCGAGAGAAACGGGTAGCAGGTAACGCCTGTCGTCCCGCCTTGGCGGGATAGAGGTGCGAACAGAAACGACCCGGTTAAGTCCGGCTGAAACGACAAAATCCTTACCTGAATGCAAGGCCGTGCCCCCCACCACTTTATGCAGTATGTATACATACTAAAGAGTAAACGGGACGGAAAGATGTATATCGGTTGTACAAACGATCTTCGAAGAAGGTTCAAAGAACATCAAAAAGGTCAGAACACTTCAACCGAGCACAGAAAACCGTTTACTCTTGTGTACTACGAAGCATATGCCGCTCGAGAAGATGCTTTACTGAGAGAACGAAAGCTGAAAGGATTTAAGAATTCTTATAAACATCTCTCAAAAAGAATTTCAAAGAGTCTCGAGAATAGTGCATAAAGTGGTGGGGGGAGTGCCGCTATAGGTTCTAAGTGATTAGAATCACAGATAAATAACTATCGATAACAGAATTCGGCTTATAGACACCTAAACCACCGCGGCACTGCCGCGGTGGTTTGTCTTTGTCAAAAGCTATTAGTTAAATGAACCCGACCGAGACCTCGCGAGATAGGCAAACTGCATGAAATAACGTTCCAAATCCGGCAGAAAACTATTATATTCATGCCCACCGAGAACCGCGTCGGAGAAAACTTCTTTAGCCATGTCAATCTCTCTTCGACGGTTTCTCCATCGCTTATCCATCCGTGTTAGGTCAAGAAGTTCTAATGTCCGCGCCACAGCTCCCCAAAAAGAATCTTCGTCGATCCCCTGCCATTTTGCCGCTCGGCCCACTTCGCTCGCGATATTGCCGAGTTGTTCAGCCAGTGTCAGAGTCCCCCATCTTTCTTTTGATACGCTCGTCATTATGCAACCAATTTACTTATAATTTCGCGAATTTTGTTTTGGATTTCGAGACTTTCTATGCCCCGTGTTTTATTTCCCAAAAGCGGCTTGAGATTAATCATTGAATCAAACTCGATAAAATCATTTCCTGTCTTTTCCGGATATAAGTTTATGCCCCACGTGTCCTGCCCTTGGGAATTTTCTGTTTCTATTAAAACGGACTGGATATCAATATGGAGCTCACCGCCAACACCTAAGATTTCCTGGCCTACGTCCACTACTGTCTTGATGATATCTCCGTACTGTTCGTGGGCCAAAACCTTTAGTTCAGATAGAGTTATCTTATCTTTAACAATCCTTGTTTCCATGCGGCGATAAAATCACTTCCCGCTTTTAGTGCCAAGTTTTAATTCCAGGTATTTCACTCTGTCTGTTAAATCTTCGAACTCATCTCGATACACTACATGCTTGTGGATTTCCATGATTTCTCGCCCGATACTAGAAAGTCGGCCTTGGACTTCCTGCATATCGGTTTCCAATCTATCTAAACGTCTGTCTACACCATCAAAACGTTTTTCTATGCCATCCAAACGTCCGTCCACACCACTGAAACGTTTTTCCACAGAGCTGAAACCAGCATTGACCATCACTGCCAGTTCATTGATCGTTACGTCTTTCTTCACCATACCACCATTATATTAAGACCAAACATCCTGTCAATGGAAATAGACCTCATCGTTTTAAGCACCCCGCCCCAGTATCCGTGATATGAGTTTCAATAAATTTTTCATGTTTCTACTCCGTCGGCACTGGCTCGATTACTGGTTCGGGAGCGGGTTCCGGTTCCGACTCACTTTCAGGTTCGGGTTCATCCTGTGGCTCTGATGTAGGAGTAGGTTCCTCAATCGTCGCCTCCTCAACTATCGGCTCCGTTGCAGTATCAGTATCAGTATCAGTAGTTGTTGACTCTGTGGCAGTTGCTGTATTTTCTTCCGTCGTTGGTTGTTCCAAGTTGTCGGTTAGCGAAGACCCCGTAGGAGTTGCGGATTCCGAGTCCGTCGAAAAATTGGTGCTTGTGATAGTTACGCTACCCGTACCAGCTTGGACCATTTGCATGAACTGGTCACGGGTAACACAAATATCTTCTACACACAGCTCCTTAGTAACTAAGCGGTCTGTCACAAATTCCTTTGCCCAAGCCATTAATTGGCTCTGGATACTCTTAATTTGCGCATAGAGCTCCTGCACCGCTCTCACCAAGACCGAAGTCAGCTTGGCGTAATGAATGCTGTCCGGCGCGCCGTCTTTGAGCCCTACTACTTCCGGCACCACTTCATATACTTCCTCGGCAATAAGACCAACTTGATGTCCATAAACCAGAAGCTCCGGTTTGTAGTCAAAGGAGACCGGGCGAAGCTTGAGCACTTCGGCCAGACCGTAGGAGAGATCTGCGATATTCTCTTTGTATTTGACGGAAGAAGGGTTGCAGGCGTCGGTAGAAGTAGAAATGACGCCAGTGGCCAGTGTGGTGCAGAGGTAAGCCGTGCCGGTACCGTTGGCAATACCGGGAAGCGCCACTCCTCCAGCCACAGAGAGCATCTGATACGGACTCGTCGTCCCGATGCCGACATTGCCGGATATTATTACATTCCCGTCTGACACCGTTGTCGTGTCATACGTACTGCCCACTGCCAGACCACCTGACACGGATAACTTTGCCCCCGGAACCGTTTCCCCAATCCCGACGTTGCCGTCTTGTGTAAAAACAATCACATTGATACCATTGGTTGCCTCCCGCAAAATCAACCGGTCAGAATTATCTCCTTGCATCCGAAGACGCCACTTTTCAACACCTGCTTCGGCGAAAAACAATCCGGCATCCATACCGCCTGTATTCGAGTCAGTCGTATCAATCATGATTCTGCTGTCTACGCCAGGCGCTGATTTGACATGCAATTGGTAAGCAGGCCCCGTCGTCCCGATGCCGACGTTGCCGCTTCCGTCAATCACGAGGCGGTCATTCGTCCCAATAACTGAAGAACTGGCGATTTTGAATTTGCCTCCGTCCGCAATGTCAGTGCCTATAGCCCAGTTGTTGAGGAAATTGCCAAGACCCGCGACCGTGCTTGAAGCCGAAAGAACCAGTTGAGGCGAAGCGGCCGCCGTGGAGCCGGCTTTATAGAGAGTTAATAAGCTGTAGGGAGAAGTGGTGCCGATGCCGACGAGGCCTGTCGTGCCCTTTAGGACCAAATCATATTCAGAACCTGCGTTTCTGCTAAATTTGATATCTCCAGTATTTGACGAAATAGCTAACGCACTGCCGCTTGTTCCTTGATAAATAGTATTTGCCGTATCCGCACCGCTAACTCTTAAACCGTTTAAGAGTGAATAACCACCTGAAACTTCTAACATTTGGCTCGGCCCCGCCGTCCCAATCCCCACATTATTCGTCGAGAAATCATACACCAATCCGCTCGTCTCAATGGCAAGCCCTCCCGCGATAGTGGAGGTTGCCGTCGTACTCGTCGCGGCAAAACTCGGCAATGTCAAAGCTCCGTAAAGCGTTGACCCGCTCGTTCCAAAGTTCCCTGCGCCCTGCACCGAGAGGATTGTCCCCGGACTCGTCGTCCCAATCCCGACCCGCTGACTGGTATCTATCACTAAAGCTGTTGACCCGCCTCCATAGAGATTTAATCCATTCAGCGCCCAAATGTTTATGTCTGAAGGCCCCGTGACCGCTCCGATATATCCTTCCAGAGTCGCGCCTTGATAAAAATCCAGAATAGATTGATAACTTCCCGTTCCAGCCGTAATGCGAGGACGAGTATTTGCAGAACCTCCTGCAATCTCTAAGATTGCCCCCGGCCCCGCCGTCCCAATCCCCACATTATTCGTCGAATAGTCATACACCAGCCCGCTCGTCTCAATCGCAAGTCCTCCGGCAATCGTGCTCGTTGCAGTCGTTGATGTCGCCGCAAAGCTCGGGAGCGAGAGCGTCGAATAGAGACTCGACCCGGTGCCTGCGAAGTTGCCGACGCCTTGTACCGAGAGAATCGTACCCGGACTCGTCGTCCCAATCCCGACGTTGCCGCCGGCTGTAATCCTCATTCTTTCAGATGGTGCTGTGTCTGTAATAACGTCTCTTGTTCC
>Ga0209542_10018503_pt1 | contig 11268 bp, 21 predicted proteins | sample RifCSPhighO2_01_FD_184028 | JGI IMG/M metagenome (GOLD analysis project Ga0209542, IMG submission 184028) | Soil microbial communities from Rifle, Colorado - Rifle CSP2_plank highO2_0.1 (SPAdes) (version 2) | ecosystem: Environmental > Terrestrial > Deep subsurface > Rock core/Sediment ...
TAATATATTAGAAACTGAAGCGCCTCTAAATTTATAAATTGCCTGTGAATCGTCACCAACAACAGTGAGATTAGGATTTGTTATTGATGGGCTTAAGATTTTTATCAGTTCATATTGTGCGATATTTGTATCTTGGAATTCGTCAACTAAAATATATTTAAAAAGATTCTTATATCGATTTAAAATATTTTTTCTTTCTTTAAAGAGTTCCAAAAGATAAAAATTTAAATCTGAAAAATCCATATTATCATGTTTAATCATTAATTTTTGATACTGCTCATATGCATAAGCAAGTTCTATAATTTTTTCTTTTTCTTCTTTTTCCAAACCGGATTTTTGTTTAGACTTAGCCCATGATAAATATTGTAGAGGTGATATGTATTCGTCTTTTAGCCTTGAAAAATGTTGATATAAACTCTCGGTAAATTTTTGAGGGTTGCCTGCGGGTCTGAAATAATTAAGCTTGAATTTATACAGATTTGAATTTAAGAACATCACACTTTCAGTTTGAGTCAGAAGTCTGTATGAAGGATTTATCCCTATATGTATTGCTTCTTCTTTAAGAATTTTATCTGCAAAAGAATGGAAAGTTGAAATCCACATTGGAAAATATCCAAAAGGTAATGCCTTATCAACTCTTTCTTCCATTTCAGCCGCTGCTTTTTCTGTAAAAGTTAGAGCGAGGATGTTTTCAGGTTGAGCTAATTTACTTTTAATAATGTGTTTTATTTTTTCAACAATGACATATGTTTTTCCAGTACCAGCACCTGCAACGATAAGTAAAGGGCCTTTATTGTAATTAATTGATTCTTTTTGTTCAGTATTTAGTCTTGAAGTTGAATTATTGATAGGTGTCATATACCGATATTAAAGTAAATGCAAATGACAAAAGTAAAAATATATAAGAACTTAAAATATTTAGAATTAAATTATTAAAACTTATCAATATTAAATATACTATTATAGGAAGAGTTACGGCATGTATAGATATTTGAAAAACTTTCTTATATGTGATTTTTTTAATATTAGATTTGTAAATTAAAAACGCCATTAAAGATATAAAGCATAAATAAACTGATAAAAATATAGTTATAAAAAACGGGTTAAGAATAATAAAATAGAAAGAAGCTAACGCTATAATTAAAGGGATTACTTTTAATATTGTCGATTTTAAATTAATTATTTCTTCTTTTGTGATTTTAATAGCAGTCTTTGTATAGGGAATAGCAATATAACTTTTTAACCCGTCGTTAATTACAATATTAGTTGACGTTAATAAAACATTTGATTTATATTGATTTATCTTTTCATTGGTGGCTGTTTCATCTATTACCGCGATTAGTTTTTTATTCTGCTCCCAAAATAATAGCGGCATTGTTTGATTTGTAGATAAATAACCACCATTAATATTTATTATTAAATTCTTAGGTAATGTATCTAAACTATTAACGAGTTGTTTAAATTTGTCTAAATTTAATCCTATATTAATTTTTAAAGCAAAAACAGAAAACATTAATAAATTTAATATAAATACATATATAAAGAAGTATAAAAAAGAAAAAGAAAACTTTTTTTTAAGAATAGTTCTATAAAATTTATTATTTGGTATGAGACTATTTATGAATATGTCCTTGATTTTAAACATTATTTCTTTTATCATAGGTTAGGGATTTATAAAAATCAATCTGACTTGTAGTGTTTTAGTCTTGATATTTTTCATGATTCATTTATAATTCTTTAATTAATATGGCAGAAGGTGTATTTCAAAGAAACAAAACTCATGTAAACGTCGGGACAATTGGTCACGTCGATCATGGTAAGACTACTTTAACATCAGCAATTCATAAAGTTCTTGCAAAAAAAGGATTTGCAAAAGAAATGAAAGTTGAAGAGATAGATAAAGCACCAGAAGAAAAAGCAAGAGGAGTTACAATCAATATTCACCACTCAGAATACGAGACAGAAAAAAGACATTACGCACACATTGACGCTCCAGGACATGCAGATTACATTAAAAACATGATTACAGGAGCAGCTCAAATGGACGGAGCTATTTTAGTCGTATCAGCACCAGATGGTCCAATGCCACAAACTAAAGAGCATATTTTACTTGCACAACAAGTCAATGTACCAGCAATAGTTGTATTTCTTAATAAAGTAGATATGGTCCAAGATAAAGAAATTATTGATCTTGTTGAAATGGAAGTAAGAGAGCTTTTAACAAAGTATAAATTTCCAGGTGATAAAGTCCCAGTTATAAAAGGATCTGCTCTTAAAGCAATTGAAGGCGATGCAGAAGCTATGAAATCTATTGAAGAGCTTATGACAGCAGTTGACACATATATCCCAGATCCAGTAAGAGATATAGATAAACCATTCTTAATGCCTATTGAAGATGTATTTACAATTCAAGGTCGAGGAACAGTTGTAACAGGAAGGGTTGCAAAGGGAGTACTTAAAGTTAATGATGAGGTTGAAATAGTAGGACTTAAAGCTACAACAAAATCAGTTATCACAGGTATTGAGATGTTTAGAAAATCACTTGATGAAGCAAGAGCAGGAGACAATGTCGGACTTCTTCTTCGAGGAATTGAAAAAGATGATGTTCAAAGAGGACAAGTTATTGCAAAACCAGGAACAGTTACACCACACACAGAATTTGAAGCAGAAATTTATGTTCTTACAAAAGAAGAAGGTGGTAGACATACACCTTTCTTTAAAGGATATAAACCACAATTTTATATAAGAACCACAGACGTCACAGGAGAAGCAACGCTTCCAGAAGGTGTTGAAATGGTTATGCCAGGAGACAATATAAAAATTTCTGCAAAGCTTATATATCCAGTTGCTCTTGAAGAGGGATTAAAATTCGCAATTCGAGAAGGTGGACACACAGTCGGCGCAGGAGTAGTAACAAAAGTCATCAAATAAATCTTCCATAAATTTTCTTCATTTTTATTGTATAATCTGTATTGTTAATTTGTTAAATGCACATTGATATATGCCTAAAGGTAGAATAAGAATTAGATTAAAATCATATGATCACAGGTTAATCGACGATACCTGTCAAAAAATTGTAGATTCTGCAATTAAAACAGGTGCAGCAGTTATTGGTCCTATACCTCTTCCAACAAGAAAAGAAACTTACGTTGTAAATAAAGCATCATTTACAGATAAAGATTCAAGAGAGCATTTTGGAATGTTAACTCATAAAAGACTACTCGATGTTGTTAATCCTACTAATCAAACAATTGATTCTCTTCAACATCTTGAACTACCCGCAGGTGTCGAAATAGAAGTGAAGATGTAGCTTGACCTCACGCGTAATATTATATATAATACATCTTACATGAAATTTTTCCGCAACTGGAAAAAAATTATTAAGTAATTTTTGCGGATTGGACACTTTCAGAAGGCCCCAATCTGGGGCTTTTTTTGTAGTGTTAAATAAAATATGGCAGGATTTATATTAGGAGAAAAAATAGATCAAAAACAAGTTTTTACAGAAGATGGCATTAGGTTGCCTGTTACTTTTATAAGGACAAACCCTTGTTATTTAATTGGTGTTAAGACAATTGAAAAAAATGGACATTTCTCAATCAAATTAGGATTTAAAATAACAAAAAATATTAAAAAATCAATTCAGGGAGAAGTTAAAAAGGCGGGGATTAAAACCCCGCTTCGTTTTTTTAAAGAATTTAGATTAGACAAATATACAAACGAAGTTAAGTTTCTCGAAGAAGATAAAAAAATAGGAATACAAATTGGTGACAGGAAAATATTTATTGGTGACGAATTAAAAGCAGTAGATATATTTAAAAAAGGTGAAAAGGTTGATGTAAGTGGAAAATCTAAAGGTAAAGGTTTTCAAGGAGGAGTTAAAAGACATGGATTTAAAGGTGGTCCAAAAACACACGGGCAATCAGATCGTTGGAGAGCGCCAGGTTCTATCGGTCAAACAACAACACCTGGTAGAGTTTATAAGGGAAAGAAAATGGCAGGAAGAATGGGAATGGATAGAATAACAGTAAAAAATTTAAAAGTGTTTGATTTTACAGATGACGGTGTATTTTTAGTTGGAGTTGTCCCTGGGAGCAAACTAACGTTATTAGAAGTTAAATCGTCAATATGGTAAAAACAACTAAAGATACGACCGTTCTTCCAAAGGAAATTTTTAATCAAAAACCAAATGATTTACTACTTGCTAACTATGTAAGAGTTTATTTGGTAAATAAAAGAACTTGGTCTGCATTTGCTAGAACTAGAGGAGATGTACAAGCATCTAAAAAAAAGATTTATAAACAAAAAGGAACAGGTAGAGCAAGGCATGGAGCAATTTCTGCGCCTATATTTGTCGGTGGAGGAAAGGCGCATGGGCCAAAACTTATTGATGTTAAATTAAAAATAAATAAAAAACAAATTAAAATAGCATTATTTTGTGCACTTTCAAAAGCAAATAAAGAAAAAAGAATTTTTATTTTGCCAGATTCAACTGTGAAATCATCTCCAAAAACCAAACAAATGAAAAAAGCTTTAAAGGATCTTAAGATATATGATAAAAAAAATCTGCTTGTTTTTTCAAATTCAAAAAAAAGTTCAAAAGATCTAATTCTTTCAGCAAGAAATATTAAAAATTTAACATACGTAGAAGTACGAACATTAAATGCATATGATGTTTTATCAAATCAGAATATTTTGTTTTTTGAAGAAGCGTTAATAAATTTAAAAACTCATTATTTAACAAATGAAAAATAATCAAATTATTATAAAGCCATTACTTACTGAAAAAGCTACTAAATTAGCTTCAGAAAATAAATATATGTTTTTTGTAGGATTAAAGGCAAATAAGAATCAAATAAGAGAAGCAATAGAAAGCGCATTTTCTGTAAAAGTTAAAAATGTAAATGTTTATAAAAGAAAAGGAAAAAAAGTCAAAAAAGGCAAACGCCAAATGATTAAAAATTTAAACGATACAAAAATAGCATATATTAGTTTAAAAGAGGGAAAGCTTGATATTTTTCCTAAAGTATAAATATTATGAATAGGCCAGAAAAAAAATTAACAAAAATATTAAAAAAACATTCAGGAAGAGATAATACAGGAAAAATATCTATTAGACATAGAGGTGGACGACATAAAAGATATTACAGGGTAATTGATTTTAAACGAGATAAATTAGGAGAAACTGGAACAGTTGTAGGTATTGAATACGACCCAAACAGAAATGCAGATATTGCAAAAATAGAATATAAAAATAAAGAAAAAAGATATATATTGCATCCAAAGGGTTTAAATGTTGGAGACAAAATTTTATATTCATTAAACGCAGAAATTAAAGTAGGTAATACTCTCCCTGTTGGCAATATTCCAATTGGTATTGAAATACACAGTCTTGAGCTATATCCAGGAAGAGGTGGAGTCATGGTACGAGGGGCTGGGAATTCTGCAGTTATAGTTGCAAAAGAAGAAAAATATACACATATTAAATTACCATCTGGAGAAATTAGAAAATTTTTTAATGAATGTTTAGCGACAGTTGGAGCCATAAGTAAAGAAGAATTCAAAATGAGAGTTTTAGGTACAGCTGGAAGAAAAAGAAGAATGGGTATTAGGCCAACGGTGCGAGGAACAGCACAAAATCCAAGGTCACATCCACATGGTGGAGGAGAAGGAAAATCAGGAGAGGGAATGCATCCAAAAACACCTTGGGGAAAGTCAGCAAGGGGTACAAGAACTAGAAATAAGAAAAAACCAAGCTCAAAGTTAATCGTTAAAAGAAGAAATTAATATGGAATCAAAGTCCTATATAAAAAATGTAAAGGTTACAGCCAAAAAACTAAGATTTTTATTGGATGACGTTAGAAAAATGGATCCATATAAAGCTCTTGAACACTTGTATTACACGCCTAAAAAATCAGCAAAAATACTTTATCAAGCTATTAAATCAGCTATAGATAGTGCAAAAACAAAGTTAAATGAAAGTCCAAAATTAAAATTTAAAACATTGCTTGCTGAAGAAGGTAGAAAATTAAAAAGATTTAGAGCAGGAGGAAGAGGGGCGGCAAAACAAATATTAAGAAGATACTCACATATAAAAGTAGTTTTAGAAGTTGAAGAAAAAAAACATGGGACAAAAAGTACATCCTAAAGGTCTAAGACTAGGAATAATATACAACTGGAATTCAAGATGGTTTTTTTCAAATAAAAAGAAATATAAAGAAACCCTAATGTCAGATATAAAAATAAGAGACAATCTTATGGAGAAATTTAAATTTGCTTCAGTTACGCAAGTTGATATTGAAAGGGCTATTAATAAAATCAACGTAATAATTTATTCTGTAAAACCAGGTATGATAATCGGTCGAGGTGGAAAAGGTCTTGAAGAAGTTAAAAAATTAATATTAAAAGAATTGAAGTTAGCAGGCTCAAGTAAAGAAACTAAAGTTGATTTAAAAATAGAACCTGTAAAAAGGCCGTATTTAAACGCATATTATGTAGCGCAATCTGTTGCTGAAAAATTGTTAAGAAATTTTCCACACAGATCAGTAATCCATAATATCATGAATAGGGCAATGGAAAGTGGAGCCCGCGGTATAAAAATTGTTCTTGGTGGTAGAATTGGTGGAGCAGAAATTTCAAGAGTAGAAAAGTATTTTCAAGGTACAATTCCTACTTCAACAATTAGAGAACAAGTCGATTTCGCAAAATTTCCAACACTTACAAGATCTGGTTACATTGGAGTAAAAGTTTGGATATGTAAAAAATAAAAATATGTTAGCACCAAAAAGACAAAAATATAGAAAACAATTTAGAGGAACATGGCGAAAAATTGCTGTAAAAGGTAATCGTTTAAATTTTGCAGATATTGGTCTTAAAACTCTTCAAGTCGGGTGGATAACAGATAGAGAAATCGAAGCAACGCGTGTAGTACTTGCTCGAGCAACTAGAAAAAATGGTAAATACTGGATTAGAATTTTTCCTGATAAACCTTATACCAAGAAGCCCCCAGAAGTCACAATGGGGTCGGGTAAAGGAGATGTCTCACATTTTGTAGCATCAGTAGTACCTGGTAGGATTCTAATTGAAATTGATGGCCTTTCACGAGACGAGGCTAAAAATGTTTTAAGAGTAGTATCATCAAAATTATCAGTTAATACAAAAATTGAAGAAAGAGGAATATGAAAAAATACGCAATAGAATTTAGAAAACAAACATCATCAGAATTAGTAAAAGAAAGCTTAAAGCTTAAAAATGAAATTAATAAGTTAAAAATTGAATGGGGAATTAATAAACCAAAAAATACAAATATAATTTCTAATAAGTTAAAAAGACTCTCGGTGTTGATGACTTTACTTGGCGAAAAAAAAGAGCTAGAAAAATTAGAAGTTAAAAAATAATATGCAAAAAACATTTGAAGGAAAAGTTGTCTCTTTAAAAACGCCAAAAACAGCAATTGTTTTAACAGAAAGAAAAATGAGACATCCTGTATATCAAAAGGTAATAATGAAAAGTAAAAAATTTAAATCACATTACGTCGATTTAAAAATTGAATTAGGTGATGATGTAATAATTAAAGAAACAAAGCCAATTTCAAAGGAAAAATACTTTGAAATAATAAAAGTTTTAAAGAATAAGCTAAAAAAATAATATGTTACAAGTAAGATCAATTTTAACAATTGCAGATAATACAGGCGCAAAGCAGGGTATGTTAATAGGAATACCTGGTATAGGAAACAGAAAGTTAGCAAGAATAGGAGACATTATTATGGTTTCTGTAAAAGAAGCACTGCCAAATGGAGAAGTAAAAAAGGGAGACATGCTACCAGCTGTTGTTGTTAGAACGAGAAAAGAATTTAGAAGAAAAGATGGTAGTTATATTAGGTTTGACGACAATGCATGTGTCGTCATTATGGCAAAAGATATAAAAGATCCAAAAGGTACAAGAATATTTGGACCAATAGCAAAAGAATTAAAAGATAAAGGATTTAATAAAATTGCAAGCCTTGCAGAAGAAGTTTATTAATAAAGAAATATGAAAATAAAAAAAGGAGACAAAATTAAAGTAATGGCTGGAAAAGATAAAGGCAGAGATGGAAAGATTGAAAGAGTATATAAAAAACAAAACAAAGTTTTGATTGAAGGAATAAATATGTATAAAAAACACGTTAAAAAGAGTGAGCAGTCGCCTAAGGGTGGAATAGTTGAGATACCAAGGGCGTTAGATATTTCAAAAGTTGTACTTATTTGTCCTAAATGTTCAAAACCAACAAGAATAGGAATTAAAAGAGAAAAAGGAAAAAAATTAAGAGTTTGTAAAAAATGCAAATCAATAATTTAAATCTAATAACATATATGGAATTTATAAATTTTTTTAAAAACGAAGTTAGGAAAAAGTTACAAGATGAGCTTGTACTAAAAAATCCTATGGCCGTGCCAAATATAGAGAAAATAGTATTAAATGTTGGAGCAGGTGAAGCTGTCTCAAATAAAAACGTCTTAGAGAAAATTCAAGAGCAAATGGCAAATATTGCAGGTCAAAAACCAGTTATTACGAAAGCAAAAAAGTCAGTATCAGCTTTTAAAATAAGGAGAGGATTACCAATAGGGGTCAAGGTAACACTTCGTGGGAAAAATATGTTTTCGTTTTTAGAAAAGTTTATAAAAATTGTTTTGCCTAGAATTAGAGACTTTAAAGGACTTTCAGAAAACAATATTGATAAAACAGGAAATTTAAATGTTGGCCTTACTGAGCAAATTATTTTTCCAGAAATTGACTATGATAAGATTGATAAAATTAGGGGCCTACAAATAACTGTTGTAACAAGTGCTAAAAACAAAGACGAAGGACTAAAGTTATTTAAAGCACTAGGAATTCCATTTAGCAAATAATATGGCAAAAAAATCAAGTATTGTAAAATTTTTAAAAAAACAGAAGTACAATGTTAGAAACGTTAACAGATGCCATTTATGTGGTAGAGCAAGAGGATATTTACGAAGGTTTGGAATTTGTAGAATATGTTTTAGAGAAAAAGCATTAGTTGGTGAAATTCCAGGAGTTAAAAAAGTTACATGGTAAGCATATGAGTAGATCATTAAAAAAAGGACCTTATATAGATACTAAGTTATTAAAAAAGGTTTTAAAACAAAAAGAGTCATCTGATAAAACCCCAATTAAAACTTGGGCTAGAAATTCACAAATAGCGCCAGAATTTGTAGGTCATAGATTTGCAATACACAACGGTAAAAAATTTATTGAAGTATTAATTTCAGAAGCAATGATTAGTCATAGGTTGGGAGAATTTTCACCAACACGATCATTTAGGGGACACGGACAAGTTACAAAGCGTGTATTAACAGCAACATAATTTAATTTAAACATGAAAAGCTCATATATAGATTTATTAATAAGAATTAAAAACGGTTATATGTCGAGTAATGAAGTCATTACGGCACATCATTCAAAATTCAAAGAAGAAATTCTTAAAGTTTTGAAAAAATTAAAATTTATTGAAGATTATTCTGTTGAAAAAAAAGGTAAGCCAACTTTAAAAGTAAAGTTAGCTTATGAAGACGGCATACGTCGTTTGACTAATCTAAAAATTTATTCCAAACCAGGACGAAAATTTTATATTAAATCAACAGAAATCAAGTATGATAAATTATCAATAACAAACAAAATTTTAACTACATCCAAGGGAATAATGACAGATAAAGAAGCTAAAAAAAATAAATTAGGTGGAGAATTATTATTTGAAATTTGGTAAAAATATGTCAAAAATAGGATATAAATCAATAGACATAAATGAAGGAGTAAATGCTGAGATATCAGATCAGAATATAATCTTAACAGCTCCAGATGGAAAATTTAATATTAATTTGCCAAAATCCCTTTCAATTGAAGTTAAGGATAATAAAATATTTATAGATCGAAAAAAGGATTATAAAAAAGTTAAGTCATTACATGGCTTATATAGAAGTCTTATTCAAAATGCTGTTTCTGGTCTCACAAAACCTTGGGAAAAACATTTAGAAGTTTCAGGAACTGGATATTCTGTTAAGTTAATCGGCGAGGATTTAGAAATCAAAGTTGGATTTTCACACCCAGTTATTTTTAAAAAGATAGATGGAATTAAATATAGAGTAGAAGGGAACAAAAAAATCGTTGTATTTGGTTCAGATAAGCAAAAAGTTGGGGAAGTAGCAAATAAAATAAGGTCAATTAAAATACCAGATATTTATAAAGGAAAAGGAATTAAATATGTTGGTGAAATATTAAGAATTAAACCAGGAAAGAAAGCAAAAACAGAAGAAGCTGGTTAATAAAAATATGAAAAAAAATATAGTAAAAAGTTTAGATAAAAGATTAGAAGTTATGGTATTTAGATCAAACAAATATATCTATGCGCAAGTAATTGAAGAAGGAAAAATAGTAGCTTCGTATTCAAGTTTAAATTTAAATAAAAAGGAAAAACAAAAAGTTAATAAAACTCAAGAAGCAAAGCTTGTAGGCATTGAACTGGCTAAAAATCTATTAGAAAAAAAACATAAAAAAGTTAGATTAAATAAAAAAAATTATGCATATTTAGGTAGGGTAAAAGCATTCACAGAAGGTATGAGAGAGGGAGGGTTAGAAGTTTAAAAAAATATGGAAAAAAGAATAATTGAAACAGCAGATGGAATTAAATTAGAAGAAAGAGTCCTATTAATTAGGAGAATATCAAAAAAAACCACAGGTGGAAATTATGTTACATTTTCAGCCCTTGTAATAGTAGGTGATAATAATGGAAGTGTCGGTGCTGGAATGGGTAGAGCACAGGAAATTCCACCAGCAATTAAAAAAGCAATAAGTTATGCAAAAAAGCATTTAATTAAAGTTCCAATGTATAAATCAACAATTCCGCACAAAATTGTTACAAAATTCAAAGCGGCAAAAGTACTCTTAAAACCCGCTCCAGAAGGTAGTGGACTTCGGGTCGGAAATGTTGCTAGAGCAGTGCTTGAACTTGCTGGAATAAAAAATGCATCAGGAAAGATACTTCGATCAAAAAATAAAATTGTAAATACATATGCGATATTAAAAGCACTACAGGAATTAAAACCAATTACAATTTCTAAAGATACCCCACTTCGCTCATCACACTCCGCCCAAAAGGCTACGAGTGACAAGAAGAGCTCCGAGGGGCAAGAAAAATAATATGCTGTCAAAATTACCAAAAATAACAAAAAATAAAAAAAAGCGATTAGGTCGAGGTGGTGGAAGTGGTAAGG
>Ga0209542_10018505_pt1 | contig 11267 bp, 10 predicted proteins | sample RifCSPhighO2_01_FD_184028 | JGI IMG/M metagenome (GOLD analysis project Ga0209542, IMG submission 184028) | Soil microbial communities from Rifle, Colorado - Rifle CSP2_plank highO2_0.1 (SPAdes) (version 2) | ecosystem: Environmental > Terrestrial > Deep subsurface > Rock core/Sediment ...
CTGCCTTATAAATATTATTTATGTAATCCCCTACAGCTTGATTTAATTTTTCTCTTCTCACTAATTCTTCAATTTCATCTTTAGAATCTTCTAAATTTGCATCTTTTTCTTCTATCCTATCATAAACTTTGATTATATGGACCCCAAATGGACTTTTAATAGGAATTGAAACTTCTCCAACCTTTAAATCAAATGCAGCATCTTCAAATTCTTTGATCATTACTCCTTTTGGAAATACTCCAAGATTTCCTCCATTATCTTTAGTCCCTGGATCAATAGAAAGTTCTTTAGCAACTTCCTCAAAGCTTCTTCCTTTTTTTAATTCTTTAAGTACATCACTAGCATCTCTAGAATTATTAACTAAAATATGACTTGCATTAACGCTTAACTTTTGCTTAAATAAGTCTTTATTTGTATTAAAATAATCTTCAATTTCTTGGTTGCTTACATCAACAATTAAACTCTGATTTAGCAACCTTTGTATTACTATTTGATCTTTAATTCTTGATTTAAACTCATCTAAGGTAAAACCTTGAACTTGGGCTATTGCCTCTAATGTCTGACCCGCAGGCAATGGTACTTCATTTAAAATATCATCAACTTCCTGATCACTAACCTTAATATCTTCTTTTTTTGCTTCTTGCATTAAAATAATATTTATTATTGTTTGGTTTAGTACATCCATTCTTTTAATAAGACTTCTTTGTTCTGTGGGTATTCTTTCATATTCCTTGTTTAAGAAAGCCATAGATATTTTCTCTCCATTGACTTCTGCTGCTAAATCAGTATCTGAAACAGCACTCCCAGTAATATTATTAGATTTTAATGCAAATGCCATAACCCCAACAACTACAATTAGAACCATAACACCAATAATTAAATGAATTTTCTTAATTTTAATAGAATCAGAGCTTTTAACAGGTTCTGGAGCCTTAATTCCTATATTATTCTCCTTTTTTTCTGCATCTTTTATTTCTTCCATAACCTGGGGAAAGTATATAAATTTAAAAAACTTTGTTTTTCAAGTGACCTTTGAGATAATAGTTGGAAGAGAAGATAAAGACAAAAAAGAATTAGGGAATAATGCAACAATTTTCTTAGGTAAACACTATGTACAAATGGGTAATGTTGTTTCATTAAGCAATAAAGTACTTTTAGACGTAGCAAAACCTCATGTAATTTTAATTGCGGGAAAAAGAGGTGGGGGTAAAAGTTATTCTATGTCGGTCATAGCAGAAGAAATGGTTAATCTTCCAGAAAACATTTCCAAGAACTTATCAATTTTAATCTTTGACACATTAGGAATATTCTGGACTTCCAAATATGAAAATACACAAGATGAAGAACTTCTTAAGAAATGGGGTCTAAAACCAAATAAGCTAAATGTAACAATTTTCACACCAGAAGGATTTTATAAAGATTACAAAGAAAAAGGAATTCCAGTAGACATTCCATTTACAATTACAACTAGTTCTTTAGAAGTAACTGATTGGTGTAACATCTTTGAAATATCTCAAATAAGTGAAATTGGCATTTTAATAGATAAAATAATTGGTAAATTAAAAAAACTAGGTTATGAATACTCAATTGATGATATAATTGAAACAATTAAAAAAGAAAAAGATTTTAAAAAAGATACATTAAATGCAACTGAAAGCAGATTTAATTCAGCTAAATCTTGGGGCATATTCTCAGATATTGGAATTGAACTTGAAGACTTAATTAAACCTGGAAAGGTTTCAATAATAGACTTAAGTTGTTATACAAACCTTTCAGGAAGCTGGAATGTCAAAGGTTTAATTATAGGAATTATAGCAAGAAAATTATTAATTGAAAGGATAAATAAAAGAAAAGTTGAAGAAGTTAATTTAATAAATTCAAATCAATCCTTTACAGAAATTAATCAAAATGAAATGCCATTAGTATGGCTTTTAATTGATGAAGCTTCAGAATATCTTCCAAAAAAAGGAAAGTCTACAGCAAGCGATGCCTTAATTCAAATCTTAAGAGAAGGTAGGCAACCAGGAATCTCTTTAGTTTTAGCCACACAACAACCCGGAGAAATTCATACTGATGTATTAACTCAATCCGATATAATAATTAGTCATAGAATAACAGCAAAAAGAGACATTGAAGCATTAAATAGTATGATGCAAAGTTATCTTTATTCGGATATTCTAAAGTATATTAATAAATTACCAAATATGAAAGGTGCAGCTATAGTGTTAGATGATAATAGTGAAAGAATTTATCCTATTCAAGTTAGACCTAGATATAGTTGGCATGGTGGCAGTTCACCATCAGCATTAAAAAAAGCAAAAGAATTATTTAGTATATGAATTTATAGTTTTTCTATTGCTGCTTTAAGTCTGTCATTAATAATTTGCTCTTGTTTAAGTCCTTGACGTTTTTCTAATTCTAAGTAAGTTTCCTGTGCAAGTGTATAAAGTTGTTGTTGTGCAGCATTATAGGGATCAAGTGTTGGATCAAGTATTCGTTTAGCTTCTAATTCAATACCTTGAATACCTACCGTATACCGAAGTTGAAAACCTGAAGAGGTAGTAGTTCCTTCACGTTCTTGTTGCTCAAGAAATGCCAGAGTCCTTCCATCTGAAGAAGTAGCAGTGTATGTTGTACTCTTAAAACCAGTAATAGGTCTACTGTTCAAAACAGTCAATTCTTCTAATGTTTTATCCTTTAATTTAGTTAGGATTTTTTTGGTTTGTTCATCACTAAGTCTAGTTGGTCCTTGTTGTGTTTGTTCCATTTTCATCTCCAATAAAGTCTATATTTGTTCTATTTAAGGATGTCTAGCTTTACCATTAAATTGGTCTAGGCCCTCTTAAGCCAGCTCTATCCTCTTGGTGACCTCTATCTAATGAAGCACGGTACATAAGGTATCTTACTCCACTATACACAAAAGGCAGAACCTCTCCTAGCGTAATAAGGTGATCTGCTTCAACTGGTAAGTCAATATCTCTCTTTAAGGTTTCACCTAATACCAGTGCGCCTAAACCAACACCTCCACCTTTGAAGGATTCATATCGGTTTTCAATTATATTATCTCTAGTATCATTATACATTTTATTGTACCTCTTTGAATATTTTGATGAAATTATACATCTAAACTAATATATAAATCTTTCTATTTTTTACTATTTAAAAGTAGTTACATTATTGTAAGGTCAAAACAAACCCTATATTTTCCAGGTCCTAAATGCCCACATTTCACATATTGAAGAACTTTAAACTTGCCTTTCAAGCCATTTTTAAGCCTTTCTAAGCCATTTTGTGGTATTTCTTCTTCTTTTAAGAAATCATAATAATGTAAAATTCCACCTTTTTTTAACACTAATTTAACCAAATCTAAGTATTTATTAGCTCCTTTTGGAAGAGGCATTATAACCCTATCAAATTTCCTCTTTATTTTAGGCACTACTTTTTTAACATCACCTTTAAACAGCTTAATATTTCTAGCTTTATTTAATATTAAATTCTCTTTAGCATAGTTATGAGCTATTTTGTTAATTTCAACTCCATAAATTTCTTTTGCTTTAGAGTTTTTGGCAATAACTAAAGGATAAACACCCACACCACTAAACATAACTAGAATATCTTCTCTTTTCTTAATAGATTTGGCAATTCTTAATCTTTCACTACTTAATCTTGGGCTAAAATAGCACTTTTCTATATCTAATTTTAATATAACTCCATTTTCTTTGTAAACTGTCTCAGTTCTCTTTTCTCCAGCAATAATCTTTACTTTTCTTGTTCTAAATTTTCCTTTATGGATACTAGTTTTTCTACAAACCACTTTAATATTCTTTAATCTAGAAATCATGTAATCTCCAACTTTTTTCTGTTTTTTAACAAGTTTACTTGGAAAGTCAGAAAAAATCAGTATATCTCCAATAACATCAAAACTTCTTGGAATACTACTAATTTCTTTCTTAGTTAAATTTATCATTTTACATTCATAAATTAGAGAATTTAAACTGGTAAATATTTTGCTATAAAAGGATTAATAAAAGGCCATATATAAGGAGAAGCAACAATCAAAACCCCAATTATTAACGAATGGCTCAATTTTTCTTTCATACCTATTGAACTACCCTCTTTTCCAGAGACAGCAGCAGAAATAGCATGTATTTTAATTACAGCAATAAGGCCTATGATTATCCTTAAAATTAATGCATTTTGAATATATGGGATTGTTTTTAATACTGGAAATATAGCTAAAACCCAATCAATATTCATAGAGATAAACGTTAAAATTATTGTAAAAATAAATGCTTGCACAGCATGATTAAATTTATGTACAGGAACTTGAACATCTCTTTGGAAAACAAAAATCTCATAAAGGCCAATAATAACACCTAAATAAACAGCTGGCAATAAAAGTAACTCAACCATAATTTTTATCTAAATCAGCACTATTTAAATATTTTTATTGTAAATTCTGTCAAAACCATCAATTTTAGAAAGTTTTAAATAAATCTATTGAATTAATCTTTATCTTATGCATGTAGCAAAAAGAGCCTTAATTATAATATTTCTGTCAGTTTTCTTATCAGAATTAGTAGTTGCTCAAACATTAGACGATGTAGTATACCAAATACAAAATTTTATTCCTTTTTATAAGGAAAACTTTGCCTTGCTAGACTTTATAATTTTCCTAGCAATATTATTTCTACCAATTAGAATGATCTTGGAAAAAAGATGGGAATCTACTGGAGTTAAATTAGCATTTGTCATAAGTTTAGCAATGTCAATTGGAATAGTTTATTCAGAGGTTGAAAAAGATAAAAGTTATATTGCATCATATGCAATTTACGTATTTCCAATTTTCATAGCTGCGATAATAATACATTTTTTGCGTCATAAAGGCCTTTCTAATCTAAAATCTTTCATTTTAGTCGGTGCGATAGCAATAGCAGTAATAGCTTTCTTAACAGAAAAAATAAATTTTAATATACCCCAACCATATAGAGCAATTTTCATGGTTGTGTTAGTTTTAGTTCTACTATACTTAGGGTACTTATTACTTAAGAAAATATTAATTCGTGATGATAGACGATTGCGTGACAGGCTAGATCAATCAAATAAACCCCAACAAAATAATTCAAACGTAAATATAAATATTTCACCGCAACAAGCAGCAGTAGAAAAAGTCAAATATGAGCAAAGAAGAAGAACACAATTAGACTTACAAAAAAGTTATGATTATTATTTATTTAAAATTTTTAGGAAAGGTATAACACCTCATGAACGAACTAGAATGCTAAATGCAATGAATGTAATTCAATCTCAAGCCCAAAAACAAGGGTATAATATTAGAGGTAAAAAACCTTGGGAAATTGCTCAATCACTAAGAGCAAATAACCTTATATGATCATATGGAGAAACAAGAGCTAAGTTTTGAGGAAGAAAAAGAATTGTTTAACTTGTGGAAAAGAGGTAGAGAAAACGCCACAAGGAAACAAAAAGAGGAAATGAAAAAGAGGGCAAGTAAAACATTTAAATCAAATAGAAAAACTATTTGATCCATTTATTTAAACTATTATTTTTTAGTTTTGCCTCTTTTTGCAATAGTAATCTCTCTACTCTTTCTAAGGAAAAATTATGTTCCTCTACAAGCAACTCCTTTACTTTTTCAATATTTATCTCTTTCCAATTTAAAATATAATTTTTATCAACGTCATGCTTCTTATAAGTATCAAATACTTCTTTCCAATCAAATTCTGCATTTAAATCCTTAAACATTCTATCATAATCATTATACTTTTTAACTAATGACAAAGCTTTTTTTGGTCCGATTCCCTTTACTCCACCAACATTATAGTCTGTGCCAATTAATACAGCTAGCACAATAAGCTGATCTTGAGTTAAATCCAATGATTTTAAGACATCTTTTAATGATATCAAATCAGGTTTAATATAAACAACGTCTCCAGAAGGTAATTTCCTTTTCATAGATAAAGTCAAATTAGTTACTAAATAAGAAGCTCCAAAAACTAAACAATCCATATCACTACTAGCCACATAATCAACATCATTGTTTTTACACATAAAAGCAGCTTGAGCATCAGCTTCTCCAGGTGCTTGAATAACAGGCAATCCTAAATACTCAATTAATTTTTTAGATTCATCAATCATCTCTTTGGTTAATCTAGAAGTTTGTTTGCTATACTTATACGCTTCTTCATAATCTTGATCTTCTAAGGCTCGTTGTACTTTTGCAGCTGCAATATTTTTCCTATATTCTCTATTCTCTTGCTCTTTTACTTTAAGTAAAGGCATCTTTCCATCAAATACAACACATAAACTAACGCCTTTATCCATCAAATTAGTTAACCTTGTTAAAGTGCCCATTAAATGACTTGTTACTCTCCCTTTAGAGTCCATTAGTGGAGTTCCATCTTGTTGTCTTATACTTGAAAGGAACTGATAAAGCATATTGGAAGCATCTATTACTACCCTTTTATTCGCCAGATCTTCAAAATTGATCTTTTTTCTTGGTATAATTTCACTAATCTTTACACCCATAGTATTGTCTATAATATTAAATATATAAATCTAATCAACATTAAAATTATTATCTAACATCAATAGTAACATCAAAAAGTTTATATCTAAAGCATTTGCTAAAAATTGAAGATGGTGATCAAAAACATAATGATGAATCATGGGATGCCTTATTTTTACAGGTATCATACAAAAAAAGCAAAATCTCTAACTAATGGGTACAATAATCTCCTAAAGTATCTTGAGACTATTGAAGACATATGCCCTCATAAATATTTTTTTTCTGGACCAAGATCATCAAATCTCCGTTTTAAATTAAATATGGATGTAAAATGCATTGAAGGCCATGAAATTTCAAAATTGGCTAAGGAATCATTAGTAAATGGAAACACTAGAGATGCCCATACAATTGTAGAACTATTTTTATTACAACATGATAATAATACTGTTGCAGTAGAACTACCTTTATGGTTAGAGCATGATGAATTAGCAGATTTTCAAACAATCTTTAACTCCAAAGAACCTTTAACAGGTCATATAGATATACTAAGGATAGAAAACAATAATGTGTGGATTTGGGATTATAAACCTAGAGCAATGAATGAAAAATTTGCAGTTACACAAACGTTTTTTTATGCTTTGATGTTGAGTAAAAGAACAAATATACCTTTAGAAAAGTTTAGATGCGGTTATTTTGACTCTGCTTATGCATTTGTTTTTAAACCAGAAGAAACAACAATTATGAGGAATCACCAATTAAACAAGTTTATAGAATAATTAAATTTATTATCCTTATGCCTTAATCATATTTTATTATGGTAGATGATATAGACTCTAAAACACCAAGGCTTAAGGGAATATTTATTTACGGGTCTTTGAAGGCATTAAGAAAAGCAAGATTACACAACCATCCTGCAAAAATCAAAAGAGTTGCTTTAACAACCATAGTGATAAGTGAAGTAGAAAAAAGACACCTAGACAAAAGATTAATAGGAAGATTTAAACATCAACTTCTTGATAAATATTCTTGTGGTGATTGTGGAATGAATCCAATTTACAGAGTTATAGAAGGAAGATCATTAGGATTTGAAGAAGCCGCAGTTGCTCTTTTAGGTGAATCAGTTTTAATTGGAAATGGCAATAAAAATTATTTAAGTAATTATTATAGGGTGCCTATAGAGATGTACATTCTAAACTATTAACTTAATTCCATACCTTTAAATTAATTTCTTACTTATAAGAAAACATGGAATTACAATTTTTTCCAACAGACATTAGTTATGAGACTAATATAAACGGAAAAGCAGCAATTCAGTTATTTGGGAGATCTCTCAATGGAGAGAAAGTATGTGTGATAGACCCAAATTTTGAACCTTATTTTTACGTAATACCAAACGATAATACTTTAATAGCTAACTTAATTGATTACATTAGTAAAATAATTTATGTAGATGACAAATCACGTTACTATGTAACAAAAACAGAATTAGTAAGAAAAAAAATTCTAAGGAAGGATATAGATGCAATAAAAGTAATTGTTAATCATCCTAGCGCTGTTCCTGAAATAAAAAGAGAAATAAAAACACTAAGTAGCGTTAAAGAAATAAGGGAAGCAGATTTATTATTTGTAAGAAGATATTTAATTGATAAAGAAATTTCATTATCCTCATTAACATTGGTTGAAGGAGAAATTATTGAAAGAAATGATTTAGATATTGATATAGTGATGAAATCTAATGAAATAAGGCAAGATTTATCTCATAATTCAATTCAAAATTTAAAATTACTTGCCTTTGACATAGAAGTATATACTTCAGAAAATCAATATCCAATAGATAAAAGAGATCCTATTCTTATGATATCATTAGTTGGAAACGACGGATTTAGAAAAGTACTAACATGGAAAAGATTCCCTACAACTAAAGACTATATAGAATTTGTTAATGATGAATCAGAATTAATAATTAAGTTTAAAGATTTATTAATAGAATATAAGCCAGACTACTTAATAGGATATTTTTCAGATGGTTTTGACTTTCCTTATATAAAAGTAAGATCAAAAATAAAAAATATACCTTTTATTATAAATAACAGTGGCTTAAAAATTTCTGCAAAAGGTGGTGGGACTACTGCTAAAATTAAAGGGATATCTCATTTAGATATTTTCAAATTCATAAAAAATATAATGTCTGGGTCTTTAAGATTAGACAATTACTCATTAAATAATGTTGCATTAGAAGTTCTTAAAGAGAGAAAATTAGATGTAAGGCCCGATATGATAGGTGCTGTTTGGGATATGGGCGGTCAAGAAATAGAAAAGTATTGTGAATACAATTTACAAGATTCTGTATTAACTTTAAAACTTGCAGAAAAGATTTTACCAAATATAGAAGAAATAGTAAGGTTAGTATACCTCCCTCCATTTGATGTATGTAGGATGGGTTACTCACAATTAGTAGAAAGTTACTTAATAAAAAATGCCAAAAATTTTGGAGAGCTATACCCAAATAAGCCTGATAGAGGGGATATCTCAAATAGAAGAATGCAAACATATCAAGGAGGATTTGTATTTAATCCTAACCCTGGTTTATATGAAAATATTTTTGTTTTCGATTTCCTGTCTCTATACCCAAGTATTGTAGTTTCCCATAATATTTGCCTAAGCACCTTATTAAATGAAAAAGAAGAAAATGCTTTTGAAACTCCGGATATTATAAGCGAAGATAATTCAATAGCAAAGTACTATTTTACATCAAAATATGAAGGATTCATTCCAAGTGTATTAAAAGATATTTTACTAAAAAGAACAAAAATTAAAAGTTTACTTAAAATAAATAGGGACCCAATTTTAGAAGCGAGATCATATGCATTAAAGACAATTGCCAATGCAACATATGGATATTTTGCGTTCTTTGGAGCAAGATGGTATAGTAAAGAATGTGCCACTTCAATAACTGCTATAGGCAGAAAATATATTCAAGAAGTAATTGAAAAAGCCCAAGGAAAAAATATCAAAGTTATTTACAGCGACAGTATAACTAAAGATAGATTCGTAACAATTCTTGATAAAGATGGTTATATTAAAATTAAAAATATAGAAGAACTATTTAATGAAAATAAGTCTAAGCACTATAGGTCTTTTGGTAAACATTATATTCATATGAATGGATATAAAGCTTTAACAATTAATCCTAATAATTCACAACCTGAATGGCGACTAATAAAGCGAATAATTAGACATAAAACTAGTAAGAAAGTCTACAGAGTAAATCAAAAATACGGCGAAAGTACAACAACAGAAGATCATTCATTTATTGCAAATGGTCTAATGGAATATACCCCTTTAGAGCTAAAGAACCAAAATTTGCCTATGACTATAGTAGAGAAAATTCCACCTGTTAAAGAAACAAAGCAAATAGATATATTTGAACTTATAAAAAACTATAGTTATTACGTGAAATACAAAAAAAGAAAAAAAACAGTTTGTGCTAAAGCAGATTCTGATTGCGATTTGGTTGGATGGACTAACAGGAGAAAGCCTGTAAAAATAAAAAGACACATTTCAGTGAACTCTAGACAGTTTGAGTCATTATGCAGAATTATTGCATATTATATTAGTGAGGGTAGCTCTTCAACTCCAGAAACAACCAAATCGCGATTAGGAGCAACCATAAGCAACAGTGATATTGGAAAATTAAAACAATTAAAGGATGATTACTATAATCTTTTTGCAAATGTCAAATCATCTATTATTCCTTCAATGCCTAAAAAAAGATATCTAAATTATAAGGTTGGAAACGTGGTTAAGAGTATATCATATGATGACAATACACACAAACTACAAATGATGAATATTCTTTCGGCAGTTTTTTTCAAGACTTTGTGTGGACAAAAATCCATAGGCAAGAGATTACCAGAGTTTATCTATCATGTCCCGGATAAGTACAAGAGTTTACTACTCAATTCTCTAATAGAAGGTGATGGATCAAGAGTTTTTGGAAAGCGATATTCTAAAAAGTATCATAAGAAAAACTTCAAATATACTTCATCATCACTAGAACTAATTTCTGGGTTATCTCTATTACTTAGACAACTTGGTATTAACTACTCCATCCAATATAGGCCAAGTAAGAAATCGTACACCATAACAACTTCTTCAAAGTCAAATAAAAGGCTAAACACTAAAGTAACCAGAGAGTATTACAAAGGATATGTTTATGATTTGGAAGTTGAAGGTTCTCATATGTTTGTAGACTCATGTGGTCAAGTCTTACTACATAACACCGACTCGATTTTTTTGATCTTGGAAGACAAATCTAAAGAATTTATTCTAGATTTTATTAAAGAAATCAATATGGAATTACCTTCTTTTATGGAGCTAGAATTAGAAAATTTTTATCCTAGAGGAATTTTTGTCATGAAAAGAAATGAAAGTGAGGAAGGTGCTAAGAAAAAATATGCATTAATATCAGAAGATGGTAAAATTAAGGTAAGGGGTTTTGAAACTATAAGAAGAGACTGGAGCTATATTGCAAAAGATACTCAGAAAAAAGTATTAGAAATTATTTTAAAAGATAAAGACATAGATAAAGCGTTTAATTATGTTAGGGATGTAATAGAAGATATTAAAAATAAAAAAATAAAAAAAGAGTTAATGATAATTAGAACTCAACTTAAAAAAGATGTAGATAATTACGATTTAATTGGGCCCCATGTGGTAATAGCTAAAAAAATGATTGAGA
>Ga0209542_10018506_pt1 | contig 11267 bp, 11 predicted proteins | sample RifCSPhighO2_01_FD_184028 | JGI IMG/M metagenome (GOLD analysis project Ga0209542, IMG submission 184028) | Soil microbial communities from Rifle, Colorado - Rifle CSP2_plank highO2_0.1 (SPAdes) (version 2) | ecosystem: Environmental > Terrestrial > Deep subsurface > Rock core/Sediment ...
GGCATCAACTACCAAAATGGCACCCTCGACAGCGGCTAGGGAGCGGCTGACTTCGTAGGAAAAATCAACGTGCCCAGGTGTATCAATCAAGTTTAGCTGATAGCTGATAGCCGATAGCTGATAGCCCATTCGCACAGGAGCGAGCTTTATGGTAATACCCCGTTCGCGCTCCAGCTCCATCTGGTCCAACAGCTGAGATTTCATCCGGCGCTTCTCCACCGTGCCGGTCAATTCCAATAACCGGTCAGCCAGTGTAGACTTACCATGATCTATATGCGCAATAATGCAGAAGTTGCGTATCTTGGATTGTTCCATTACTGAATTCTTACGGGGCGGAAGACGATATTGCGGATTTTATTAACCACCGGCCTGACTTCTTCCAAGCCAAGGAAGTAGGACATGGTGATATGAACCGTAACAGTCGGTATGACGATTAACAAAAGCTTAGTGCCTAGTGTTATAAATCCGCGGTCAGTTAGGGTCAGCGGGAAAAACGAGATCATCGTATAGCAAGTAAGGATGGTAAATCCGGTAACTGAGAGCAGTTTGATAATCCCACTCCAGAAATCGCGGTTAAAGACATGGTGGTCGCGCCACGAAATGACTAGCATCAGTAAAAAAACCTCGGCAGTGGCTACAACCGACTGGGAGATAGCCAGCCCCGCAATTCCATAGGATGTTGGCTTAGACAGCGTGTAGGCCAAGAAGATGTTCAAAGCAATGGCAAACAGCGAAACGTATAACGGCGTCCGGGTATCTTTATGCGAGTAAAACCATCTGGAAACAATCGTATACAGCGTTCTAAATAAGATGGCTCCGGCTAAAAAACCGAAGATAAGAGCAATTTCCGGAGCATCACGTTTAAATATCAGACGCGCCAGATAACCACGGGCGAAAAAGCCGATAACCACCATTGGCAAAATGATCCACAAAATAACCTTAAAAATCATCACAAAGTCGCGGCGGAATAGGTCGGGGCGGCCCTGAGCCAAGCGGTCATTGAGACGCGGGAAGGCGGCCGTGGAAATAGCTGTTCCCACCAGCAAGGTTGGTGCCGTATGCAAGGCAAAGGCATTCTCGTAGTAGCTGATGTTGCCGACACCTAGCGTACGGGCCCGGTTAGTCTCATAAATCGAGTTGATGGAGTCGATGCCCTGGTCCACTGCCCTCGGCGGGAGATTGCGCAGAATTTGTCGAAAGTCGGAGTTAAATTTAATTCTTGGCCAGTAACGAAAACCCAGCCCCACCAGACCCAGGAGCACAATCAACAGCTGACAGGCCGCACCGGCTAAGGCGCCAATACCCAACCCCTCAATGCCGATGTTGTCCTTGAAGATAAAAACACTCAAGATAATCGACAGGTTATAAACGATTGGCGCCATGGCAAAAAAGAAAAAACGCCCAAAAGTCTGCTGCAAACTCGTTAAAATCCCGGAAATGGTAAACAGCAGAGGGCTAAGCGCCGCATAGCGCATAATGGCCGTGGCGTTTTGCAGGTGCTCGGGACTCAAGTTGTTGCTAATTACCAATTCAATCAATTGCTCGGCGAAAATAAATAAGAACGCCCCGACGGCGAGCATAATTATCCCCACAAAGTTGAGAAGTGACGATGTTAGCTCCCAGACTGACCGCCGGTCTCCCTTAGCCAGCCGGTCGGCTAAAAAAGGCATAAAGGCTACGCCAAAAACCCCAGCAGAGATGGTGTAGAAAAAGAGGTCGGGAATTTTGAAAGCCGCGAAATAGACATCAGTACTTTCCGGCCCGGTAGCCGGGAAGTTAGCGTTGATGATCTGATAGCGCATGAAGCCCAAGATTTGACCGAACAGCGTTGCGACCACCAGTAAGGTCGCGGCGCTACGAAGCGATATGCGCTGATTAGCGCGACTAAGCCAACGATTTACCATACGCCTCCCTCGGTGGCATTAACCATTAGCCATTTTCCATTAGCCAAATTATTGGCCATTAACCAAGTATCAGACAATCTGGTAAATGATAAGTGATACCTAATTGGTAAATGTGAATTGGTAAACGGTAAATCAGCCGTTTGGTGAGGCATAACGGTTATCATCCTGGATATAGTATAAGCGACGAATAAAAATATCCGGTCGGTTTCCCGGCCGGATATTTCGCTTTTTAGTTTAAATATTTACTTTTTGCGCTTCAATGTCAGAAAGCCGTTGCGCGGATTCTCGTTGACGGTCCGGTCGCTGGGCAGATCAGTACCGGTTTCCTTGCGGTCATCCTTAGAAAAGTAATAAATGGTCTGTTTTTTGCCACCACGCAAGGTGACGGTCTTTGAGTTTAGATAGTATGTAACACCCTTACTGTTAGTGTGCTTATAAGCCATTGCTTATATCCCTCTCTCCGTTACTAGTTAATAGTACCCCTAACATAACCTGAGGTGTTTTCAGTTGTCAACCCCTTGGGGGCAAGTTGTCTTAGCGCAAAAAAGGCGTAACTGAGGTAACAGTCAATTTTTACCTCTGTTAATCCGCCGGTGAGCCAAATTAGTTATGCTTTATCAACTCCTCTGAGTATTTCAAACAACACCTCTTAATAAGTGTGCCCCTGCTTGCACCCCAAAACGCTTATGCGATAAGATGAGAGGGTATTGAAAAGAATAAAGGTGTAAAAATTTATGGACTTTCTATCTAGAGGCACAAGAGCGCCCGCTCCGGAGCATCATCAACCAGCCACTCACAGCGTGCAGCCTGTCGGCAAACCTAAAAAACGCATTGACTGGGTAGCCAGAACGGTTCGTTTCGAACTTTTCATTGTCATAGTTGGCAGCGCGCTAATCATCGCCGCGCTGGCGCTCTGGCTGGCCACCGGCAACTACAAAAACGCCGAATCGAGCTATGTCGTTGGGGATCGCTATCAAGCCGTCTTTCTCACTAACAACCAGGTTTACTTTGGAAAAATCACCGATCTTAATAATAAGTTCATCGTTCTTAAGGACGTCTTCTATATTGAAACCCCCTCCCAAACCCAAGCCAGTACCAACACCACTAACCAAAACTACACTCTGCGCAAGCTTGGCACCAGCGAACTGCACTCTCCGGAAGATGAAATGGTTATCAACCGCGAGCAAGTTACGTTCTGGGAAAACCTTAAAGACTCCAGCCAGGTGGTGACCAAAATAAAGGAATATAAGAAAAACCCTGATGCCGCCAATCAAAGCGGGGACAGCAGTTCTAGTGGTTCCAATACGCAGCAGTCTTCCGGGACCGACCAGCCCTCTGGCTCTAATCCGTAACTTAAAGCTGCCTCTTCTTTAGCCGCAAACTTACGGCCCTATCCGCAACGAAGCTAGCGGCAAACACCAAAAACAATACCGCTGTGACCATCAAGCTCCAGCCGGCCAGCTCCGGCGACCAAGTTGGGCTGACGAAATCAAATTTGTATAAACTGGCCGGTATATTTATCTCACCTGCTTGGATACCGTAGGTGGCAATGTACTCCTCAATGCAGGGCACTCTGGGTCCGCCGGAGAAGCTAGAGGGATTCTGAGCCTGGCAATAGTTTTGAGCTTCAGTGTATAGCTGGGAGTTAGCGGCATTGACCTCGGCCTGCTGGGCTGTAACAAGCCGTTCGTAGGTATATTTGAGCTGAATCGGCGGCTTGATAGAGTTACCTCCACTGGAGAGACTGGTGTTCATGTGACCATGTACGTAACTACGCAGGTCAGCTAAGGCTTTCTCGACATTCCCACCACCCTTATCGGCTTCATAAACAGCAGCCCGTAGCTGAAGCATCTGCTGGTTGTTCTGCCTAAGCGCGTATATGGAAAGTACCAGGCTGATTACAAACAGGACTAAAAACACCCCATAAGGTACTTTTCGAAACTGTGACAACTTGTCCCGTATCATAAGATCCTCACCCTCTACTATCAAGCATACTAGACGCTGCCAACTAACGGCTATAAGCTAATTGTATGCATGTCTATTTTTCCTACATCGGGGGCGGTGCAATTAGTCCACTGGCCTTGATAGCCAAAGATGCCGGCTACGATGTTAGCGGATCTGATAAAACAGATAGCAGTCCTTATCTAAAACTTCTGAAAGATCGGGGAGTTACTGATATCGGCATCGGTATAAGCGATGAATTTATAAAGCGGGCGCACCAAAACAAGCCAATTGACTGGTTTGTTTACAGCTCGGCTGTTGAAAGAGAGTATCCTGACCACCCAGAATTTGCTTTCTGCCAACAACAGGGAATAAAGATGACCAAAAGGGACAAGTTTTTGAGTCAAATTTTCACTGAGAAGAACTTAAAATTAGTCGCCACCGCTGGTACTCACGGCAAAACTACTACTACTTCAATGACTGTCTGGCTGTTCAAGCAGTTGGGAGTACCCGTCAGTTATTCTGTTGGAGCCAAGATTTCCTTTGGCGAAATGGGTGTGTTTGATCCGGCCAGCCAGTACTTTATTTACGAGGGTGATGAGTTCGACCGGAACTTTTTGGCTTTTCATCCATTTATGTCAATGATCACTGGACTAGCTTGGGATCACCATGAGATTTATCCCACGAAAGAGGATTACAATGATGCCTTCAGACAATTTCTAAGCCAAAGTCAGCACAAAGTACTTTGGCAAAAAGACGCCGACCAACTTGGTCTTAGTCCCAGCGATAGCTGCTTAGTCTTGGATGAGGCAGATCCTCAAATTAGCAAAGTAGGGTTAGTGGGGCTCTTTAATCGGCGTGATGCTTACCTGGTGGCGCAGGCTCTGCACATAATTACCAAGCAACCGCTGCCCCAGTTACTAACCAGACTGAGTGATTTCCCCGGAGTCAGCCGGCGCTTTGAAAAAATAACCGACAACCTTTACACCGACTATGCGCATACGCCTGAAAAAATTATGGGGGTTATGAATGTAGCTTTAGAGACTACCCACTCTACTGGACAAAAAGTCGCCGTTATTTATGAACCGCTGACCAATCGGCGGATGCACTACACCCGCGACCAGCACCATAGTATCTTCGATGGAGCCTCCAAGATCTACTGGGTACCGAGCTATTTAGCCCGCGAAGATCCTGACCAGGCGATCCTGACACCAGGCGAACTTATCAAATCACTAAGCCCTCAACTGCAGTCAATTGCCCAGCCGGCTGCGCTTGATGGCCGCTTGCAAGAAGCTATAAAACAACACTTAAGTAATGGGGATCTGGTGCTGGCTCTAAGCGGTGGTGGAGGTGACAGCCTGGACGAGTGGCTGCGCCAGAACTTTGGCTCAGAGGCCTAAGCTGGAATCACTCAAAGAAGCGGGGTCAAAATCCTGACTATCGCTTAAGCTGTCTACCTCAGCTTGTACCTCACTACTCAAGCGTTCAACCGCGGCCGCGTCAACTGAACTATTCGCAGTTAAGTCCTGACTGCCAAGCGACGAAGAATCAGCCTGCTTTTGAGTATCGTTTTGCCAAAAGGCAAAGTAAGCCGCCGCTGAAAGAGCCAAGCTGGCTAATACCGCCAAGCTAACAGCAACCACTGGCCTATTTTTGCGCGGCTGGGGACCCTCCTTGGGAGCAGGGCGGACCCTTCTTTTGAAGAAGGCAAACCACTTTCTTTTTGGCTTATCTTCCAAAGTAGTTGACTTTACCTTTTGATTAACGACTTCTAAAATCTTGTCCATTTCGGCCTCGCCACTTGATCCAAGGTCGTCAACCGATGCTCCTTGGATTGGGTTGCCCTCTGGGTCATCCGCATTAGCAAGAGCCGGTACTTCCCCATCCTGTTGTTTAACCGGTACACTAGCCAACTCGGTTGTCAGTTCGGCCTTGGTAAAATCACTGTCCTCTTTCGGCTTAAGCGGCTTTTTATGAAAATCCATTAGTATGTCCTCCCGGAGCCGGCCTCAGCCGCCTGCAGACTATTTTTAATCCCAGCTAAAGCGGCAGTTACGTCTTTAAGAGAGGTCTTGATCAAAGCGGCATCGGAAGCTAACTTTTCACGCAGTGACCTGGCGGTTACCAATGTCGCTTGGAAACCTTCCAAATCACCTTTGCAATCCATGTTAGCTAAGTCATCTACCGCCGCCCGGTAAGCTTCGGCATCGCTTAGATATTGATTAACGGAATCGGTGAGTAACTGCTGGGCATTAGCCAGCCCGGAGGTACTTACGCCCTGTTGGGCCAGCTTGGTAGCAACTATTTCCAGACGCTCGATCATCTTGGTATAGGCGCTGTGGTACTTGTCACGAGCCGCCGCGTCGCGGGTTTTAAGTTTTTTGACTACAGCTTGGGACGCCGCACATTTGCCGGCTAGTCGCTGTTTGGCTGATTCGCCAAGACTAAGTTTTAGCTCATCTTTACGCTTCTTTAGACGCTCGGAGAGCGAGGTGGTCTTTTCGCTGTCAGCCGGCTCAATCAATCCGGTGTTACCTAATACCGGCTGAGTAGCCAAAACTAAAAGGCCGCCCCAAAAGGCCAGCAGCAGCATGATAGCCTTGCGGCGAGTTAGATGAATTAACATTTTTGGTTTCTCTTTTTTGGGAGTAATGCTTACAGGGGTATTGTAGCACAACCCTTACGCTATTTTTGGAGCCAACTTCTAGCGTAATTTAGCGTAAAGAGTGTCAGCCTGATAGCTAGTGATAGTCTGAATTGGGGTGTTATTTAGACCTGTAATACCCAGCTCGCTGTTGTCTTTGCTGACCAGCAAGTATTTATCGCCGAACCAGCCGAAGGAAGTATAATCATCGCTTTGGGTTATTACCTTAGCATTAGCGCCGTTAGAGTCACCGACAGTGACCACATTTTTACCATCATGGACTTCGGTCCATAAGGTTCTTTTGCCATCTGGTGAGCTGATGTAGATTGGATAGTTCTTATAAAAATCATCAATCGTCAGGGTCACCGCTTTAGGCTGAGATCCAACTTGATAATCAAAAAATTCTTCAGCTCCGCTATCCTGAGTAGTCATTAGGATATATATTGCACTTGGGGCATGAGCCGCAAAATCCATTTTCTTAGTCGCAGTGTCGTAGCTAGCTACCACCTTATGATCTTGTCCATTGGCCGAAATTGAGGATAGGGTCTCTTGCTTACCGGTAAAATCGGCGTCATCTTCGCTCTGAGTGGCCCAGCCCTTTCCATAAATAACGCTGTCACCCGATAGATAGACAAAATTGTAGTACTCATAAACGTTACTGTTGACGTTGCCGCTTCCGGTGGTTTGATCAAGAGTGGTGACTTTTCCAGTGCTGGCGTTATAGCTTTTGAGTTTGCCAGCGCCGGTCTGCCAAGGGCTCAAGTCGGTACGTGAGACCGTATAAATCAATTTGTCGCCGGCCCAGCCTTCCAGTGCGAACTCGGCGCTGCCTTCATCCGCGGTGGTCAGTTTATCATCGGAGGTCGTGATGATGTAAACCTTGTCTTTAGATCCATCGCGGCGAGCCAGTAGAGCCAGATATTTCCAGTCCGGGGAGGCTATTAAGGTCGTACTGCTAGGACGCTCCGAGCCGGTGCCGGCTAGCACCACCTTAGGGTCACTGCCGTCCAGATTTGTTTTCATGACATCAATGGCTCCGGACCGGTTACTCAAAAAGTAAACTCTGCCAGCAGGTGTAAGTTTAATGTCGTTCTGTTTAACCTCAGTGTCGCTAACAATAACCGTCACGTTGGTAGTGTTATAGCCCTCCAAGCCCAACTCCGCTGAGTGTTCGTGCGGACCGACCGGCAAGACTACTGCGGCGGAGCCGGATCTATCAGTCTTAGCCTTAATATCCGCTATCTTAATCTCTACATCGGCCAAAGCTTCTTGGTTAGCATAATCAACAACCACTATCTTGGCCTGCCGTCCAGTCGGGACCAGCTTAGCGCTAAAGGAGTTGGCCGACATGACTACCGGGACAGTTACCTTGAGCTCGCCTTCCCTGTAGTACTTCTTAGCTATCTTAATTATGACCGGTCCAACATCAACGTCCTGCAAAGTTACATAGCCGGTGCCCGAAGTAACCCCACTAGTGTCGCCGGCACTCACCGATGCTTCACTGACTGGCGCGTTGGTTTTGGAGTCCAATACCTGGACTTGGATATCACGGCTGACAAAAACACCGGCTACTGCGTAGCGGGTGAATGGAATAGCTATTATTGCCAGCAAGAGTATTAAAATCGTTGCCGGTATGGAGATTTTTTTGTGCATTAGGTACCAGCGGCGGAATCTTTGCCGACGGGTAGCACCAACCGGTTCGCTGGGCTCGGGCTCTGGTTCCGGTTCGGGCTCAGGGGCTTTAGCTTCTTCAACTTCTACCGGTTCAACAGGCTTAAGCCGCTCACGCGGTCCAATAAAATCAGATGTTGGTTCAGTACTTTCAGTTTTTTCTTTTTCGTCTGCCATCGCAGTATTTAACTTCAATGGAAACTATAGGCTGGATTCAGACTTTTGCCAACAGGCTTAGTTTATAGTCAAAGACTTCAACATGTTGGTTAGTGGGCCGGAGACGCTTGGATTATCCCAAGTGCTGACACCAATTCCGCTGACCCCGCTGACCTCTTCGCATCCGCTGTTGGGGCAAAGATAGAGCTCAAAACTGATTATTGGGTCGACTTTTTCAATATCCAGCTTAGGGACATCTTGATCCTTTTGATAGCCAAGGTCGCCGGTTATATATACAGCGTCCAGTGTGTTAGCCTCAGTGCTAGTCGAGTAACGCAGGAAGCTTATGTAGGTGGAGTCGCGCTGAACTTCAGTGGGTTTTGTATACGATATTTTCTCGGAGTTGCGTACAGCCGTAGCATTGCCGGAATCAAAACCTTCCAACTTTTGGGTGTGGGAGCGGATTCTAAAGTAGACTTGTCCAACTACGTCCTTGCCGGCGGCATCCTTAAGTTTTAGATCTGTAGAAAGTACTGTGATAGCTTCGGCATTGTCCTCGCTGGCGGTCCAGTCCTCGGGATAATCAAATTCCAGCCGGAAGTTTTGCGATACGTAGTGTTTGGTTTTAGTGGTGATCTGGTCAGCCGCCGGCGCCAGCTGGCCTCCGGTTTGCTCGGTTTGATTAGTATCTGTCGTTTGAGTGTTTGGCTCTTTTTTGATAACGAACCAATAGACCCCGCCTGCTATTACAGTCAGTATTACAAAGACTCCACCAACCATACCCAGCTTGCGCCAGTTAACCTTTAATTTGCGCTGCTTCTGCGGTGGCTGATAATCAGCATAATCTGCTGATGAATCCGCTTGTTTATCTGGTTGGGCCTCTGTTGGTTGCTCTGGAGGCAAAAGTTCCTCATTCTCACCCATACCTTTAGAGTTTAGCAAAATGTAATAAGTAAAAAGTAATAAGCCTCAAGTGTATAATCGGCTTCATGAATATCTATCTTGTGAGACATGGGCAGACGACTGGTGATTTAGAAAATCGCTACGGCGGAGATTATGACGACCATCTAACCGAGCTCGGTAAGCAGCAATCAGCAGAGGTCGCTGGCAAACTAGCTTCGGCTGGAATTGAAGTTATTTTTTGCAGCCCGAAAATTAGAGCCCAAGAAACCGCACAAATAATAAGTGGCGTAATTCCAGTTCCCCTCCAAGTTATTGAGGATTTTAGAGAGAGGAACCGTTACGGAGTCCTGACTGGATTAACAAAAGATGAAGCTGCACAGAAATTCCCAGACCAGGTGGAATTACTGTCTGATGAACACTCCACTGTAGCTAATGGTGAAGACTATGAAAGTTTTGGCCAAAGAGTTCGAGGAGCTCTGCAAACAATTGACACTGGAGAATACAGTACTGTTGCTGTCGTTACCCACGGGGGACCAATCCGTTATATCTTTAGAGAAATTCTAAAAAAGGGTGAAATAGAAATTGGTGACTGTGCTTACGCATTGGTTTCAAGCTCAGATGACACTTACACACTTCACGACCACGATGGGATTAGCCTCAAAGATTAGCCTAAATACTTAATCCCAGAAGCAAAAAAACTTAACAAGTCAAGTATTATCATCTTGATAAGGATTGCTCTTCTAATCCTTGATAAGGATTACAGAAACTACTACCAACACTGAAGCTCCGACTTTTCTGAGGAAGTGGTCTTTCTCTTGGAGCAAGAAATAGCTCAGAAACACCGTCAGAACTACCTGTGAAGTTAGCAACATTGCTACCTTAGCCGGTTCTGGGGCTTCCCTGTATGCATAATAAGCGAATAGGAAGTTTCCCAGACTTGGGATCGCAGTAATTAGAGGTATGCCGAGAGTTGTACGCCTTTCCCCTATCTTTAAATCCTTGATGATGACACGCCACTTTATTAAGAAAACTACAAATGCCGCGCCAAAATAGGCAATGAGAAGATAAACTGCAGCCCCCACTTGCTGTGCCAGCACAGCGCTCGAAAGCTGAAAGACCGAAAATAAGAAGGCTGCCAGAACCATCAGAGCAACACCCCTTTTATTAAGTTCAACTTTGCCGGTCGTTACACTTAGGATTGCCAGCATCAGTAAAATCAACCCGAAAAGATTTATAAAACTTAGTCTTAGGTCTAGGAAGACAAGCGCGAGCAAAGTGTTAAAGACCAAGATTGAGGAAAAAGCAATTTGGGCAGTCCCATTCGTAAGACTTTTAATTGCTTGAAAATAGGCGATATTGCCTAGTCCTTGCCCAAGCATCACTAAAAGCACAGCCGTGATGCTGACCTCAGAAAAATTAAAGTCTAGGCCGCCAAGTAAAGGTGAAACCAGTAGCGAAATCAGGCCGCCGGCAAAAGATAAAAGAGCGGCTTGAGTATAGACCGAGGCTTTGACTTTGTCCGAGAGTACTTTTGTTAGTACGCCGTAAACTGCCCGAGAAACCACCGAAAGAAAGGTAAGAAGCAGCCAGCTCATGCTCAAGTTAGCATATCACCAAACAGAAAGTTCACTCTCCACCGAAATACTTAACAAGTCAAGTAATTTGCGGGCGGGCTTGTTAAGTATTTATTTTACTTTGTGGAAGAAAACCAATTTATAGCCATCAGGGTCACGGATTACAAATTCGCGATTACCCCACGGCCAATCTTTAGGTTGGCTAGATGGTTTCAGCCCTCTTCCTAAAAGCTTCTCGTAGAGTTTATTGACGTCATCTACTTTTATATATAGGAAGAGGCCGGCACCTTTGTTTCCCAAATTAGCTTCTCTTTGAAAGTCTGGTTTATCTTCCTTATCCTGCGGATGAAAATCCATCCAAAAATCGCCAAGGTAGACCGAAATATGATCTGGCTCACGCTTATCAAACTTGAAGCCTAGAGTTTCATAAAACTCAGCCGTTTTTGCTGTATCCTTTACGTAGCAGACAATCCC
>Ga0209542_10018509_pt1 | contig 11266 bp, 11 predicted proteins | sample RifCSPhighO2_01_FD_184028 | JGI IMG/M metagenome (GOLD analysis project Ga0209542, IMG submission 184028) | Soil microbial communities from Rifle, Colorado - Rifle CSP2_plank highO2_0.1 (SPAdes) (version 2) | ecosystem: Environmental > Terrestrial > Deep subsurface > Rock core/Sediment ...
CAGACAACACCCCTATCTTCTTATCAATAACGTCGGCAGTGATAAGGAACCCGGCCGCAGTAGCCCGCATACGCTCCTCATTCTGCTTCTCCATGACTGACAGGAGGGATTCTCGGACCGTATGCTCGGAGTTAAGCGTGGAAAAATCCTGGCGGTAGTAGCCCACCCGCACATCATCCCCTATCTGTGCACCTTCTGCAGTGCCGTGTGCGATTGATTCGAGAAGCGTTGTCTTTCCGATACCGTTTGGGCCAGTTAGTAAGAGGCGGTCTCGCTTTTTAAGGATAATCTCTTTTTTCTTGGTCTTGGGTGCGTGTGTTTTGGGATCTATTGCAGTAAACGATGAAATAGAAAGGATCTTACCAACCAGGTTCTCCTGAAAAGGGATAATAAATGGTCGTATCGTCTTATCTTCTTTTCGCACATCTACCTTCTCCTCCTCCATCTCCTCTACTTCTGTCCGCATCTTCTTTGCGACCAGTCGCATCTTTCCCCCTTTCTGAGCAAAGAAGTTAGCCTTGTCCTTATTGTCCTGTATCTTCTTGGCAAGTTGTGCGTTCTTGCGATTCTCCCGCTCGATGCGTGCGGTGATTTCCTTGAGGAGGTCGTAGTAGTTGCCTTGGTACTGTTCGATCTTCTTGGTATGGATATCGAGATAGAGCACTCCGTCGGTGAAAGAGTTCAGAAATCCGGCATCGTGGGAGATGACTATGACGCTCTTCTCGTACTCTTTCAGGAAACTGGTGAGGTGTTCGATGCCCGCCTTATCTAGGTTGTTCGTCGGCTCATCGAGCAGAAGCAGGTCGGGGTCCTGAATGAGTGCGCTCGCAAGCAAAAGACGAGCCTGCTGGCCTCCTGAGAATGATTTCACAATGCGGCCCTTGAGTGCCTGCAAGTTCACGACCTCGAGTGCTGCGTCTATCTTTGGATCGATGTCATATACCTTTTTAGGGAAGCTTGCCTCGAAGAACTCCCGTACGGTGCGCTCGCGGAGCTCTGGCGGTACTACCTGGTGCGCCATGGCAATGCTCGTTCCCCGCGGAATCTGTATCTTTCCGCGCTCAGGCGCATACGTGCCGTCAATGAGCTTAAAGACGGTCGACTTCCCTGCACCATTCTGTCCCATGAGAGCTACCTTCATGCCGCGGCGCATGGAGAAGTCGGCCTCACTTAGAATGGGGTGATTGTGTCCGTACTCGTATGACACTTCTTCAAAGCGAAGCAGTGTAGCGCCCTGTGGCGCTTGTGTATTCTTCTTATCTGCCATTTCCTTCTACCCTACCTTAAACGGGCGTTCGGCGAAACTATGTTCTCGTTTGTCTAAATCGCTGCCACGCAAGAACAAGCCACAGGAAGCCGCTGAGTATTGAAAGATACGCGGGTAAGTCTGCGCGGAACGAACCCCCAAGACCTAGAACGATCAAGGCCAGACCTGTCAGTATCCCCGTTATGAGCGGCGGCTTTTGCGTATCAAGCACCATAAGAACGATAGTGAATGCAAAGAATAGCTGTACCAGCGTTCCTGTGATATCTGCGGCTATGTACTCCCACGCAAGTTCAAGCATGGGTGGAGTATAAGGCCAAAGTACTGGTTTGGTATACAATATTTATATGAACAAAACAGATGCTGAAATGAAAGAGATTGCGCTCAATTACCTTAAAACTAATGAGTTAGGGGCTCTTGCAACCATGTCACCTGAAGGCAAGCCGCGTGTTCGTCAGCTCTACTACGCATGCACTGACGACTTTTCCCTATATTTCCTCTCGCTAGCCAATACGAGGAAGGTTGCCGATATGCGAACGAATACAGAGGCGGCATTCGTGGTCACCGGCCCTAACAAGCGCCGCGCACTCCAGATAGAAGGGGTTTTTGAGGAAATCACGGACACTGCAACATTCGGCCCCATCATCACCTCCCTCACTGCGCACTTGTACCCTGAAGGTGAGCTGGCAGCGCCAATCGCGCATTTGGACAATGCAAAGCCGGTTTGCTTCAAACTCAAGCCGACGTGGGTACGTTATGCAGACTTCGACGCGGGTTACGGCAGCGAGAACGTCTTTAGTGAGATTAGTTTATAAGACGCACTGTGTCTTAGGGATACGAATCACGCACCAGTCTGCCGGCATCCTAGAATGACTTCCAGAAGTTATGGCTGAAAAAGCTCTTCAGGTTGGAACGAGACCCCATGAACTTCTGGGAACTGAAGCGCAGTTGCACGTATCTGCGCCCAAAGTACGGTGACGCGGCACGAGCCGCCGCCTGTACGGTGTTGTGGATCATCGAGCACGATCCTGAGCTCACCATTTTTGCTAAGCACCACCGATCTAAGCGATACACCTGGAAGCGGATACTCGGTAGTGATTCCCCTGGCGCGTTCCTCGGCGGTGAGACTGCCTGACAAGAGAAGCCGAATCGTCTCTTCAATTGGCGTCATACTCGCTATCTTCCGTGACACCGGCACAAGCCCTTTATCGGTGCACATGACGTTTCCTTCCGCATCCAGATCTAGTGCTGGATTGTAATAGAAAAGGTTAACGGTACGCTCTCCTGGCGTTCGGCCCACATCAGTCTGTTCCTGACCCGATTCGGTCTCGGGTACCACCGGATTCCGGTTAGGCGCAAAGAATAAGTATCCTCCAGTGCCAAGTATAAGAAGGAGGACGATGACGACACCGAGAGTGGCCCTATTCATATAGAGAAAGTGTAACAAATTACTGGCAGTCTGGGATGATGTTGGAACTTTTACGGAACACGCGAATCCAAGTCTTCCCTAAAATGCCTAAGGCAGACTAGGCCATCTTTGCAAGCAATAACTAGCTCTCTATCAGTCTTGTGCACTACCGTTCCCGGAGTATGTGAGTGATTCTCGGGCCAGCATATGGCATCTTGAATAAGCCATTTTCTATCATTAAATTTTGCGTAAGATTCAAATTTCCCATAGGCACGAATCATTCTGTCGATCTCTATATAGCTCTGCTCCCATACAATGGTTCGGTCAGAGGCTATAGGGAACGGCCAGACACTACCCTCTTCTTGGGGCACGGCACTTTCCCAGTGCTCTTCGAAGTGCGCCAGAAGTTCCCCCAAAGCCTCTTTGGCTGCTATCTGAGATTTCACCGATATTGTCTCTAGGTTATCTTCTTCGGTAACTTTAAACTTCTTTTTAGTAAGAATGTCTCCGGAATCCCAGTCATGGGATATTTTATGTATGGTCGTTCCCGATTCAGTAAGGCCTTTAAGAATTATCCAAGGCAATGGCCATCTCCCGCGTCCTTCAGGAAGGAGGGTTGGATGAACGTTTATTGCGAATGGAATTCCTTCGTGTGAAGGTATTTTGTACGGATATGCAGCGGCAACAATGAGATCACATTTTTGAGCGCTAAGTCGGTTGATATCTGTTGGGGAAATTGGCTCTTTATAGAAAGGGACTCCGAGTTTCTCAGCGGATGTCTCTAGGCGCAGATTGAAGTCGTACTCGTTGTCACATGGAAAAGAAAATATGGCTAGGGTCTCATGCTCCTGTGAAAGCAATTCTTCAAAGCATGAATAGAAAAAGTCGTATCCGCAGTACGCAATCCTCATGACTTAAGTATATATCTTTGCTGGCAGTCTGGGACGATGTTGGAACCTTTCTGCAACATATGGTAGGTTCTGTCTAGAGCCTAGAAAGGGAAACCAGTGACCAGAAACCTTGAACGTCTTTACATCGAATATAACCAGCTGAACAGCTCGCTGCGCCAGTCAGGAATACAGTACGATTCGATTGAGATACTCGGCAAGCCCTATATTCTTGCCTGCGAATCTGGCTCGCATTCATACATTCTCACGGGCCAGATCTTGTCAGTTGAGCTTTCTGATACCGGCGGAACTAAACTCTTCATTTCCAGCCGCTACATGGGCAGTGAACCCATACAGTCTTTAATGCTTGTTGACGATGCGTGGCACATTCGGACTACTCGAGCTGGGCGCTTCATTGCAAGGCTAAAGATCGTAAAATGACCGTCACAGAAGCCGCTGCGCTTTCGTGTGACGGTTTTCTGTTTTATTGCTGGCAGTCTGGGACGATGTTGGAACCTTTATTGCGGTTTTGGGCCCTTAGATAAAATCAACGGAGAACTTTGATAAACCAACCATAGTAGAGGTAGGAACAAAAATGAGCTTAGCACCCCTGAATATGTGCGACCAAAGATGGCGACTAGAGGATGGTACAACTCGGAAAGCATGACCAATAGTAAAAGCAGCCATAGGACTTTCCACGAACGAAACGTATATAGAAACCCAAGAAATATAAATAGGAAAACTTGCACTAGAAGCCACGCAAATAAAGATTCAGTTGAAAGAACTCTTGCTAACCACAGCATGGTTGGGTCCATGGTATAGAACGCTGAGATGTATTCTTCAATTGCGTGACCGCCAAATGCTATGGCTACCAAGATAAGCACATGGCTTGATTTCATCACTAAAGTATATACGAGCTGGCAGTCTGGGACGATGTTGGAACTTTTCTCAGCTGCTTAGCAATTTGACATAGTCTATTGACCATGTTATTAAGTTGTCAGCCCTAATGGAGGTAATCATGCGAAGACCCTAAGTCGCACCCACCATCAACGCACCTTTCAACTCCATCCGTTTTCCTTCTGGGAGGTGCGCGCAATCGCACCCAACCTAAGAAAGGAAATGAGATGATCCAGTTTCTGTTTATGGTCAGTGATAAGGACGGTTCTGCCAAGTCGGTTTACAGCCGGAGGCTGATTACCTGGCCCGTTCTTCCCCGCAAGGGTGAGAGGGTGGATGTGGACTGCCTCGATGAGGTTATTGAGATTTGGCACCACATGGATGATCACCACCCACATATCACGGTCGAGGTCGAGGTCGATCCCTACACCCTTGAGAAGCTTCGCGGGGATTTGGACTACTGGACCGAGAATGAGCACGACTTCGCGAAAATGATCTGGTGATTTCAAAAGAGGCCGCCCCTTCCACAAGGGCGGCCTTCTGTTTATTGCTGGCTGTCTGGGACGATGTTGGAACCTTCCTGCTTAGCCAATTGTCTTATCAATAAGGGCGAGGAGTTCGGAATTCCCCTCAAAAGGGATAAAGGAGATCATGGGGACTTCCTCTTTTGAAGCTTCGATGGCAACTCTTATGACCGTATCCTTATGTTTATCGGTTGTATAGGTTACGAGATACGCATATCCCATTTCTATACGTTCTTCCTTCCACCAGAACTGCGCTGGCCCCTCAAGTATCGGACCGCCAAGCACCAATTGCTTTTCAAGAAGTGCATCGAGAATCGCAGTGGCTTGTTCCTTGTTCTCTGCGCTTACAAATACCTGATAGTAGGTCATCGGCGTATTCTACCCTTTTGCTGGTAGTCTGGGACGATGTTGGAACCCTTATATTTAACCCCGTAGAGCCTTTTTCTTTAATTCGGAACCTAGTTCCATCAGCGCAAAGCAAGAAGCCATGAGTGTCACTGCTATAAGAATCTGAAGTAGAGAATCCATAGTTACCAGTTAAGCTGACCCCCCGTCTTGTATTCGGTAACGCGGGTCTCAAAGAAGTTCTTTTCCTTGTTGAGATCCACCGCCTCGCTCATCCAGGTAAATGGATTATCGACATTGAACTGCGTTGGAAGACCCACGGACTGAAGCCTGCGGTCAGCGATATGCTCGATGTACTGCTTGAAGCCGGCTGCATTCATACCGAAGATACCCTTCGGGAATACTTCAGTCGCAAAGGTGTATTCAAGCACCACTGCTCGTTTCACCAAATCAATGACATGCTCTTGGAACTTGGATGACCAGAGCTCCGGCTGTTCTTCCTTTATCGCATTGATCATATTGATACCGAAGTTCAGATGCTGCGACTCATCGCGCATGATGTACTGAATCTGCTCTGCACTTCCCGTGAGCTTGTTCTGTCGCTGGAACCCGAACATGACCGCGAACGAGGAATAGAAAAAGATGCCTTCGAATATCAAGGAGAACACGACCAGGTTCTCTAGGAAAAGCTGGTCATTCTCGAACGTACCGGTCTTGAACTCCGGGTCGAAGATGCCTTCGTTGAGCGCAAGCACCATGTTGTCCTTGTTGTATATCGCATCCATCTCGCGGTACATGTTGAAGATACGAGACTCATCCATGCCGAGAGATTCCACGATGTACTGATAGGCGTGAGTGTGAATGGCCTCCTCGTATCCTTGTCGTAGGAGGTACATTCGGCACTCCGGACTTGTGATGTGCTTATAGAGAGCTAGCACGACGTTATTGGCCGCGATGGAATCGGCAGTCGTGAAGAAGCCAAGGACGGTCTCGAAAGCCTTCCGTTCGTCTGGGGTGAGCGCGGTCGGGCTTTTCCATTGCTCGATATCTCGCTGCATGCTGATCTCGGTTGGAAGCCAGTGGTTGGCGTTACCCGCCATATACGCTTCCCAAGCAAAGAGGTGCTTCATCGGATAGAGCTGCATCACGTCGGCATCGGCTCCGTTGATTATCTTCCGGTTGTTAATGTTCACGGGTGCGGCTCCTTTGTTGATAAGCATAGATTTAAAATATTGGGTTCAGTAATGGTTTAACTCTCACAACTTTCACAGACACCGGATTCTTCACCAGCGGCGACGCGAGCCAACTTCGCCTGCCACTCCGCAGGGGAGAAGCCGCTTGGTACGCCGAGGGTAGCTGCTGGCTCGGGCGTGGCTACTAATTCCTCTGCAACAGCGGCCAGTGGCGCTCCTGACGTTCGTGTATGGGTCGAACCGTATTCGCTCGTCGATACGGTCGCCTTCTCCACCTGGGATGCACCGAGTGTGCGGAGGTAGTAGGTGGTCTTGAGGCCCATAGACCACGCAAGGAAGTAGATGTCGGAAAGATCGCGTCCCGAAGTACCGTTGTAGAAGATGTTGAGGGATTGCGACTGATCCATCCATTTACCGCGACGTGCTGCAGCTTCGACAAGCCACTTCCCGTCTATCTCGAAGACTTCCTTGTATTTCTTCTTGAATGCGACCGGAATCTCGTCAATCTCCTGAATGCTGCCGTCCGCGTATTTGATGCGGTTCAAGAGAGCTGCGCTCCACAGACCAGCCTGTTTCAGATCTTCAACGAGATACCTGTTCACGACGACAAACTCGCCTTCTTTGTTCGACTTCACATAGATATTCTTGTAGATAGGCTCTACGCACGGGATACACCCAACGAGGTTGGCTGTGGAAGCCGTTGGAGCGATAGCCATGGTGTTTGAGTTGCGCATACCATGTTTCTTCACATGTTCGCGTACTGACTTCCAATCAAGCTTTCCGGTGCGCTCTAACCGGATTTCTTCACCACGCTCCTCCTCAAGAAGATCGATGGTGTCCTGCGGGAAGATATCCCGATCCCATTTACTGCCTTTGTAGCTTGAATAGGTTCCGCGTTCTTTTGCGAGTTCGCTTGATGCAAGAATCGTATAGTATGCGACGACTTCCATGCTCTCATCAGCGAAGTCTAGTGCTTCTTGCGAGTCGAACTGAATTCCAAGCATGTAGAGTGCATCGTGGTATCCACGAACTCCGAGGCCGACGGGACGATGTCGCATGTTGCCGTTCTCCGCATCCTTGGTTGGGTAGAAGTTGAGATCAATGACGTTGTCGAGCATGCGCAGCGCAATGCGGGTAACACGAGCGACCATATCGTGATCGAAGCGCAGCTTCCCGTCCCCGTCCTCCGTCACGAACTTAGCGAAGTTAAGAGAACCGAGCGTACAGACCGCCGTCTCGTCGTCCGAGGTGTTGAGGGTGATCTCAGTACAGAGGTTCGAGTTGTGTACTACTCCCGCATGATCCTGCGGTGAGCGAATGTTGCTAGGGTCTTTCCAGGTAATCCAAGGGTGGCCGGTCTCAAAGAGCATACCGATCATCTTCTTCCACAGGTCAGCGGCTGGAATACGCTTGAAGGATTCAATTTCTCCCCTATCTGCCATCGCTTCATACTCTTGATATCGCTTCTCGAAAGCAGCGCCGTATGTCTCATGAAGGTCAGGCACGTCCGAAGGTGAAAAGAGCGTCCACACTCCGTTATCACGCACACGCTTCATGAACAGGTCGGGAATCCAGTTGGCGGTGTTGATGTCATGCGTGCGGCGTCGCTCGTCGCCCGTGTTCTTCCTGAGTTCGAGAAAGTCTTCGACGTCGAGGTGCCATGTTTCGAGGTACACACAGCCAGCACCCCTGCGCTTCCCTGAACGATTTATGGCCAGGTTCACATCGTTAGCGATCTTGAGAAACGGAACGATGCCCTGACTTCCTACACCCGTACCCTTAATGAAGGAGCTTGTGGCACGAACCTTAGTCCAATCAGTGCCTGTACCACCCGACCATTTGAGATATTGGGCGTTGTCAGCAAGGGACTTGAAAATGCCGTCTAGCGAGTCCGGTACGGAGTTGAGGAAGCAGTTGCTCATCTGAGCCTTCTTGAAGCCAGACTGGAAAAGCGTACGGCCGCCCGGGGTGTAGTAGAAGTTCGAGAGGACGTCATAGAACTCAAGGGCTACGCGCTCACGATCTTCAGGCTTCTCTGCGATAGCAAGCCCCATGGCGACACGCATCCAGAACATTTGTGGAGTTTCAAGCTGCTTCTTTGTCTTCGGGTCTTCCATGCAGTACCTACTCGACATGATCTCAAGACCCATGTACTCGAAGAGCGTGTCGTTCTCAACCTTCATGGCTCGGGCAAGCTTCCCGAGATCGAATTCGGCCATGCGCTCGTCGAGGTTGCCCTCCTCAACTAGATGCGTCATGTTCCTAACGAACACACGCTCATGAGAATCAAGCGGCTTTGCACTGTCGTATTCAGGACCGAACACTTCCCCATACAAGCGGTCGAGAAGAAGACGGGCGGCAAGAAGCGAATATGCGGGATCGCGTTCGATCATTGAGCGCACGACGGCAATGAGCGCACGACGAACCTCGTCAGTAGTCATGCCCTCATAGAGCTCGAACTTAAGTTGTTCAAGGATCGCGTCGGTATCGACTTCGTCTGCGCCCAGCATATCGCGCATGAGCCGTTCAAGCGTTTTCAGGATCTTCTTTTCGCTGAATCGCTCTCGCTTCCCTGATAGCGCGGTAATGAGAATGCCTTCTTCCTCTAGCTTCTCAAGGGTCTCAAGCTTCTTTTCTTCGCGGATCTTTGCATGTTCGTGTCGATAGACGATGTAGTGCTTCGCAATCTCAAGGTGACCATTGCGCATCAAGGTGAGCTCGACAAAGTCCTGCGTATGTTCCACCGAAGGCGGGTATTCTGGAAAACGATCTTCGAGCATTCGCACGACATCGACCGTCATGCCTTCAAGCGCTTCCTCGGTGATTGGTTCGTCAGACGCGATAAACGCATTGCGCATTGCAGCTGTGATCTTAACTGCATCGAAGGGAACGATGTTCCCGTTTCGCTTCTTGATTTCGAGGATAGGCATGACGCGTGTCTTAGTTAAGTAATAAAACGACCGGCTCGCGCTGGTCGTTTTATTACTCGCCTATCGTATGAGGGAGAGAGTATCGAAAAGTACCTACGCGGGCTACAAGCAGGAAACCATTCGGTCTCAATCTCTGAGGGTCGGACTCTTCGTCAATGGACGAATCACCGTTGCGCGACAGTGCCGGGTTCTCACCGGACTTCACTCAAGAGCTGCTTTCGGATGTAAAGGAACGGACTAGTATCATACCGCCACTTAGGTCGATTCGGATGGGGATAAGTGATATGACCCACTTAAGAATCCATAGAAAACATAGAAATAAGGAACGACGGACATTTTACTGTCAAAGATGGGGCTTTAGAAAATATGCTGGGAGTCTGGGACGATGTTGGAACCATCCTCTTGACAGAGTCATCATAATGACTTATCATATAGCCTGCTGCCAACTTCGGCGCTGATGTTTCGAAAGGGTTTCCCATGAGTGGTGGAAGAATCAATGTTGCCTCGTTTGATGGCACGAAGAAGATGGACTGGTTCCGCTCCGACATCGGTGGCGTTCTCTTCGCCATGCTTCCCGTCGCCATCGGCGTGTGGCTCTTCATCGGCCTCTGCCACGCAGTCGCAAGTCTGGATCGCCGCGGAACGCTGCTGCTGATCGTCGGCGCCAGCTTGGTGATCGCCTTCGTGATCGTCTTCTGCCTTCGCAGGAACTGGACGGTCATCGGCGAGCCACGCAAGTTCCGCTATTTCTGCCGTTGGCTATAAAGCGGCGCAGGGGCCATGAGGCTCCGTGAAGAGGCTTCGGCTTCCCCACGGAGCCTTTTCATTTATCACTGGAAGTCTGGGACGATGTTGGAACCACTATACGCAAACTACCCCAGTCACTGTCGCTGGAACTATCTGCTATTTCTGACCCAAATTTTTAACATTCTTGGAACCTAAAATCTCACTCGCATACTTCTTCTTTGCTCTGGATAGATGATCCAATTGATTTGCATTTTTTGCAATTTGGCTAGCCTCCTCTCTTGAAACAAATCTGCCACTGGAGGTCACAAAACCATCTTCGAGTGTGTGTTCATCCCAATTCCATTCGGGAGACTTCTCCTTAAGAGCAAGAAAGGCATCAGCATGTGTAGATCCAGAGAATATGACTCCTTCACATCGAATTGCGGCTGCAGTAATCTTTTCAACCCCTCCTTCTGGTGTGGTTTTAGGTTTTTCAAAACTCATAAATTTAAAAGCGTTTGTTGGCAGTCTAGGACGATATATACAAATAGTAGCAGATATTACTGGCAGATTAGGTTTCGAACCATACGAGAAACAGCCCCACCCTAAGGCGGAGCTGCTTCCAGTGTACGAAAGGTTAGCGTATTGCTACCTCCGAACCGCCTTCGACGATCGCTGCAAGTTCTGCCTGGGTCATCGGAATTTCCGAGATAGACATAGAACCAACAACAGTCACCGAAACTTCGGCACAACGACCAACTGCAAGCGCAGGGTTCACCAGGCGGCCATCCACCCACACCTTCTTGCTCTGGTTAAGGAGCACGTCGACGGTGTTGGTGATGCGAGGGTTCATGGCGTCCGCAATGACGCGGTAGCCAATCTGGTCCTCAACCTGGGAAAGCCTACAGGACGGAGTATCCGCCTGCGTACGCTCGATCTTGATGATCGTGCCGTAGGGAAGTTTTGCTGCGAGGTCGCGAGACCTTGCGGCTACGACTTCCGGGTTCGAGTAAGCGCCTACTGCTGTGATAAACGGGGTTGCGTCCGTTTGTCCCGGCACGGCATTATATGCGGTGAGCTTGGCCGTGAAAG
>Ga0209542_10018510_pt1 | contig 11266 bp, 10 predicted proteins | sample RifCSPhighO2_01_FD_184028 | JGI IMG/M metagenome (GOLD analysis project Ga0209542, IMG submission 184028) | Soil microbial communities from Rifle, Colorado - Rifle CSP2_plank highO2_0.1 (SPAdes) (version 2) | ecosystem: Environmental > Terrestrial > Deep subsurface > Rock core/Sediment ...
TTATTCGAATTTTGCGCTGACGATATCGTATTTAACGGCATAATCGCGGTCGGCAAAAATCTGGCCGTTGTCGTAGTAGAGGTAGAAATTATAACTAAGTGAGTCGAAATTGGCATCAGGAGAGGGTTTTGTTACCGCAAGAACCGAAGAAGAAACGACCAAAAGACCGGCGAAAATTGGAATAAATAAATATTTATACATAATGTTATTTTACTAATAATTAAACATCATTGCCAGCCTATCTGTTGGCAAGTAAGCTTCCACCAGTCGGCAGAGTTAAAACTGAAACTACTACCCGGCACACTGATTGTCGGCTTAAGCAAAGTCGTGATCAGAATATTGGTAAACAACCAGGACATCATAACGATAAGAAGTCCGATAAACGTGTCCTTGAATATCTTCTTTCCCTGGCTCAACATACCGGGATTGGCTCCACCTAGCATCATTAAAACTCCAGCCCAGATAAAAAATAGGGTGGCCAAAACTGGCGACGCTCCGATCATTATAAAGTCGATAATATTATCGCCCAAATGAAGAAGCTCGCATTTAGTGCAATTGCTCGTACAGGGCACAATCGCCTCTCCTATAGTCCAAGCCGAAGCTTGACTTACCAAGCCGACAAATAAAATCAACGAGAGGAGTAGGCCGGCTGTCTTTTTATTGAAAATTGAAAATTTAAAATTGAAAATTTTTATCATGGTCTTCTCGTCATTAATGTCGTGATTTTTGATTCCGCCGTCCGTAGCGCTGCCCTGACTGTTTCTTTCTTTGAGTTCACGCTATCAATCATGTCGGCTAATATTTGATCAATAGAATTATTGTCGATCTGATACCAAGATCTGGCGGATAAAGCCTGAGTGGCAAAGACGCCCAAACTTGGATCATTTTTTTGAACATCAATAATGTCGCGCCTGGCCGACGGCCGAGACACCGATTTAAGATAAGTCATCGCCCCGTCTTTAGAGGTTAGGTAGGACAGAAATCTCCAAGAGGCATCCTGAACCTTGGATTGACCGGATACCCCCACCGCCCAGTAGTTAGCGTAGTTTTTTGAATCAAGATCTGAAAATTGCGGAAGAGGAGCAATCGCAAAATTAAGCCGCTCGAATCTGCCCCTTACGATAGGAATCTGATGGGAATAGTTAAACATCATCGCCACCTTTCCCTCTATAAAGGCGTCGACTGAGTAGTGCTGTTGATCGTTCCAGGCATAGACCGCCTTAGAGGCATTGGCAAAATCTGTATAATATTCCAATGCATTTTCGCCCACTCTTTGATTATTGACTGTTCTGGTAAAAGAGGCAACGGTATTAGTCGGGTTAGTCATCTGGGTTCCGTTTTGGATCATTAAAGCGGCAAGAATATCGGAAGATCTGTTTATATTCCGGGCTGTTCCGATTGACGCTCCAGACTGAATAATATTGCCGGATTGATCAAATTTAGTAAGGAGACCTACATCTTGGCTAAATTCTTCCCAATCTTTAGGAGGTCTCGTGATTCCGGCCGTATTAAACATGTCCTTGTTGTAAAATATCGCCAGAGTATCGACGTACAGCGGCAAAGCATAAATTTTACTATCCTGAACTAAATCTCGATAAGCCACGTCGACAAATTGCCCCTGAAAATCAGCGGGGGTTATAAATTGATAATTCTCAACAACACCTGATTTTTCCGGCATTGCGGCCATCTTGTCCTTGTGTTTGGCCAACCAAGTATTGTGGACCATGAATATATCCGGCCCGGTTCCGGCGGCCAAAGCATCGATCAGGGCTTTCTCGTAATCCTCAAACGAAAACTGCCGATAGTTGATTTTAATCCCAGGGAAAATTTGCTGAAAACCCGATGCCACTTCGGCAAAGTTCTGCCTAGTATCGAAAACCCCCCAGAACTCAAGGGTTGCCTTGTCCAGTGTTCCCTGACCGACATTCCCCAAAATTAAAATTATGCTTATAAAAACAATAAAGAGTATCGCTCCGAGAAAAACATATAAGAGTTTCTTAGACCCTAGTAGGGCGGCTAGGTTTATCATTTGATAAAAATTAATCCGAAATGAAACTGGCCCGTAATCAGGTAGTTTGAAAATTTCAGCCCTTCTTTGACGGCAATTTCTTGAATTTTTTCAGGACTAAGGCGAAGATTGTCCGGCGGTCCCAGGCCATTAATTCCCTTCATCCAGTCAATAATAATCAGACGCCCAGTTTTAGCAAGAATTCTTTTTCCTTCTCTTATAATCTCCGCTTTTTTATTTGACTGAAATAATATATTGGCCAGAAGAATGATATCCTGAGAATCATCTACCAAGCCGGAGCTTCCCGCTATTTCCAAATTCGCCCTGATTGTTTGGATATTATTTAGTCCTTCGGCCCTGGCCTTCGCCTGAACGCTATCCAGGGCATTTTCCTGAATATCAAAGGCGTAAACTTTGCCGTCGGGTCCAGTTTTTTCTGCCATTAGATTCGTAAAATACCCCGCCCCGCAGCCGAAATCAGATATTTTCATTCCCGGAGATATATTAAAACTGCCGACAACTCGGGTGGGATCGATAAAACCGCCGGTTCCGGCCGGTTGAGTCGTTCGAGATGTTAGTATAGCAGTCAACTGCATCACCATTTAATTTTACCACACTATATAGAATATGGGGGGAAATGAAATCCACAGAGGGTTAAATCTTGAGAAAAATTGTGACTATAACACCAACGCTCCCTATATGGAGCGTTGGTTAGAATTTAGCCTAGGACACCCATCCTTCCATATCCTCCGTTATTTACAATTTAGACTACCGTAAAGGCCCTTACCTGCTTTTACAGATTCAGTATCGCCATTTCCGGCGCTATCAACGATAGCGACTTCTATAATTCGACAGAAATAGTAGGCATAAGTCTTAACCCACTTACAGCCCTCGCTTTTGGCTTGGATAACTAAATTGACCGCTTTCTGCCAATCCCGCTCCTCTTGAACGGCCGTATTGAATCCGTCCATATACATTTGGCAGAAGCTTCCCTCCCCTTCGCTATCACTCTCCACAAGCATCTCTCCACCATCTCCAGCCGCCTTCCCTAAATTTAAATCAACCGAAACGCGATTACCCCACTCTCTAACAACAAACGCCGAGGCGAACATTAAGAACACCGCTACAAGACATAAGGCGACTCCTCTTATCTTATTATTCATAGTAATTCATTTTTAGTCCCAATCTGTACTGTAAATTTTATTTTCCAATACGCATAACAGACTATTTATTTAGACTTATTATCTTAATAATACCACCCCTCGGACTTTATTTCTATATAGGGCGTCCACTCATAACAAAGAGGCGGCGAGCGCCTTCTAAAAATTAATCCTCAATATCAAAAGCCAAGCAATAGCGAAACCGACCAAAAGAAACGAGATGCTTGCAACGAGCCACCATCTCGTTCTGAATGTACCGACAAGAGTAAAGTTGTTTTCAAAATTATTCAGAAAAAGTTTTATATTTTTATCTATATCTTCCTGAGTCATGTTCTCCTTCAAGTTCAAGCTGGCTCCGCCAAAAAATTTCAGCATATCAGATCGGCTGATTATCCCGACCAGTCGATTCTCCTTATTTACAATCGGAATCGGGTTGACTCTGTGATGCTCGTTGAAAGTTTTATCTATATCTGGGAGGGGCGTCTCGTCGGTTAAAGTAAGGGGCTCGCGGTTCATAACATTTTTTACTTTGAGACTGAAAATTTTTCTCAAATCATCTCTGATCAATCCGGTGTCTTTCCTGTACAGATCCATCTCCTGGAAAAGCTTCATAAACGTCGGCAAATGAACCGAAGATCCTTTAATAATCATATCATACTCGGTAATGATGCCGACTACTTTATTGTCCTGATCCAAAACAGGCAAGCCGTTAAATCCTTGTTGCTCCAAAATTTTGACCGCCTCTAACAACGGCGTTTCCGAATTTACGGAGACAACCTTTCTCGTCATTATGTCAGATGCAGTTTTCATCCCCACACCAAACGAGCTTAGATATAGAGATTGATCCTGAATTATCAAGAATAATATCTTTATCCGGTACTCATTTCATTAAGAACAAACTCTTAGCTATATCTTTAATTTCTTAAAAATATAGCTAGAAGCTCGTTATGGTGTGGGGATTCATCCCAGTATATCAGCCCTGATATAAATCTTGGTGATTTATACGAAGGGGTAAATTTTTTATTAATTCTTAGGACTTGCTCGTTTGGCCAAATTCGAGGCAAAATCGAGGCTTGAGACGAGGCGTACTAATAGTACGGCGAGTCTCAAATGCAGATTTTAACGATGAAGTTGGACAAACCCTTGCGGCTTGAGCCACGCTAAGCCCTATAGATTGTGGGCTTCGTGGCGAAAGCGGGCAAGTCCTAAATTAGACTACTGCCACGGATGCCAAACCATCACTAGATTCGAGCTTCATTACCCTTACTCCTTGAGTCGCCCTACCGAGAACTGATATGCCCTCGATGGTTGTGCGTATAACTTGGCCTTTTCGAGAAACGGCGACAAGCTCTTTATTCTCTTCGGAAATAATATGGGCCGAAACTAATTTACCTGTCTTGGGAGTTATCTTAGCTGTCATTATTCCCCGACCGCCACGATTCTGAACTTTATAAAACTTAAGGTCGGTTCTTTTGCCATAGCCATTGCCCATTACAACTAGAATTTTCAATCCTTTTTCGACTCCGGACGGAACTACGTCGGCGCCGACTACTTTTTCATCTTTACTAATCCTTATGCCAATAACTCCGGAGGCGCCCCGACCCATTGGTCGAACATCCTTCTCTTTAAATCGGATAGCATTGCCTCCCGACGTAACAAGCATCATCTGGTCATTACCAGCAGTAGAAATAACCCATTTTAATTCATCCTCTGTCTTAAGTTTAATCGCCACCATGCCGCTTTTCCTCACTTGTGAGAAAGATTCCATGTCCACTTTTTTAACTACCCCACCGGAAGTAACCATAAACAGGAATCCGTTCTTTAAGTCTTTGGGTATCGGGACAACGGCCGTGATAATATCGCTAGAGCTAACCTGAAGGAAATTAGCGATAGCCTTTCCCTTAGATTGGCGGGAAGCTTCGGGAACCTCATAGCCTTTCGTCTGAAAAACTTTTCCCGAATTAGTGAAAAAAAGAAGATTGTCATGGGTGTTGGCCAGGAAAAATTGCGTTACCACATCCTCTTCTTTGGTGGCCATGCCCACCAAGCCCTTCCCTCCCCGCTTTTGAGATTTTATACCTTCGGGCAGCATTCTTTTGATGTACCCGCCGTGAGTCAGCATAAAAAGAGAATCTTCTTCGGGCATTAACTCGTCTTCGCCTATCTCACGGATAGCTGATTTGATAACTTTAGTCTTTCTTTCGTCGCCGTATTTATCTTTTACCTCCTTTAATTCATCTTTAATAACTCCCAGAATTTTCTTAGGACTGGCTAATAAACTCTCCAAGTATGCGATAAATTCTTCCTTTTCTTTTAACTCATCGTTGATCTTTTTCCTCTCAAGACCGGCCAAAGCCTGAAGTTTCATTTCTAATATAGCCGTCGTCTGCTTATCTGAAAATTTAAATTTCTTTATCAGGTTGGCAAATGCATCGTCTCGAGAAGCAGATGACCTGATGACCTTAATAATCTCATCGATATGGTCGAGGGCCTTTTTTAAGCCTTCAAGTATATGGGCCCGATCTTTGGCCTTTTGGAGCTCAAACTTAGAGCGCCTGATAATAACTTCCCGGCGATGATCGATGAATTTTTCAAGAAGAGACTTTAAGCCGAGTATCTGAGGCTGGATTCCGTCTACCAAACCCAGCATGTTGAAATGAAAAGACTTCTGAAGTTCGGTGTATTTATATAGCTGGTTAAGAACTTTGCGCGGAAAAGCATCCTGCTTCAAATCGATCGCTATCCGCAGTCCGTCCTTATCAGATTCATCCCGAAGATCTCTTATCCCATCGATCTTTTTGTCTTTAACCAGATCGGCTATGTGAACTATTAATTCGGCCTTGTTCACCTGATACGGAATCTCGGTAACGATGATCTGAAATCCTTTTTTATGTTCCACTATATCCGCAACTCCGCGCATAATAACCGGGCCCCGGCCGGTGGCATAAGCATTGGAAATATCTTTTTCATTATAGATAACTCCGCCTGTTGGAAAATCGGGGCCTTTTACAAACTGCATCAAGTCATTAACATCGGCTTCCTCGTTGTCGATAAGATACATAGAGGCGTCGAGTACCTCGGTTAGATTGTGCGGAGGAATGTTAGTCGCCATACCGACGGCGATACCCATTGAACCGTTGATAAGCAGGTTTGGAATTTTTGAGGGCAAGACCGTCGGTTCCTGAACTGAACCGTCATAGTTGTCTTTAAAAACTACGGTGTCTTTATCTATATCGGCAAGTAATTCTTCAGTTACCCTGGCCATACGGCACTCGGTGTAACGCATTGCAGCTGCCCCATCGCCGTCCACCGACCCGAAATTTCCCTGACCGTCTACGAGCGGATATCTCAAAGAAAAATCCTGGGCCATTCTTACTAAGGAATCGTAAATTGCCATATCGCCATGCGGGTGGAAAGAGCCCATAGTCGTACCGACGACCTTAGCTGACTTCTGGAGTTTGCTGCCCGGCCGCAGGCCCATCTCATGCATCGCATACAAAATCCTCCGATGAACCGGCTTCAGTCCATCTCTGACGTCGGGCAAAGCACGTGCAACAATAACGCTCATCGCGTATTCTAAATATGACTTCTGCATTTCCTGGGTTATCTCCCGTTTTTGAACATTTAGTTTATCCGGTTTGTCCATAACATAATAAAAATTCCAAATTCCAAATCACAAATTCCAATATGAAAATCTCTAAATCCTAATTTCTAATCTCCAAACAAATTCGAATCTCAAACTTTGACATTAGAGATTATTTAGAGATTAGGGCTTAGATATTAGAGATTTTAGATGTTGTTTGTAACTTGGTGCTTGGAATTTCAAACCCCTACTTATCTCCCGATAGTGGAAGTTTATAAACTTCTCCCCGGTATTCCTCTTCAATCTCAATCGCCTTTTTTGAACTATAATCCTTAAAGAAGCCCAGCCCCTCGTATATAGTTGCCCTCATAGTGCCCAACGCTTCGGTGATGTTCGCATATATAGTCGGGGTCCTGCTGTCTCGTTCGGCATAAAATCTCTGTTGTTCTTCTTCGCCCGGATTTAGCAAAACAAAAGTATCCTCTTCAAAAGACCGAAACCAAATCATACCGACCAAAGAAACTGTGGTAATGACACACAGTCCGAACATTATTTCCCTCACGTGTTTAGGCTGTTTTTGTATTTCGTTAAGAAATGACAACTCTATTTGAAAGTCTAATGCCGGAAGTCTAATGCCGGAAGGCCTTAGGCTTAAGGCTTTAAGCTTTGGGCTAAATTTGAAACATAACCAATTTCATTTCTTCGATTGGGAGGTTCTTCTTGGCTATTTTAAGTTTATCAGTTTTCTCGGGTGTTAGTCCAATCTCTTTAAGAAACTTCTCCGGTCCGGCTATATCGATGTTCAGGTCTTTTACCTTGTAATGCATCGGAATTACTATTTTAGGCTCAATTTGGCTTATTATATTGACCGCCTCTTTATAATCAATCGTGTAGTTGCCGCCTACGGGGATCATTAGGATATCAATATCCCCAATCATCTCAAGCTGATGCTCTTCGAATTTTTCCTGCCCGAAATCTCCCATGTGGCAAACAGTCATGTCCTCGGCTTTGATTACATATATTGTATTGAGTCCCCTCTCTTTGCCGCCCGACTTATCGTGAAAAGAGCTGATTCCCCTTACTGCTATGCCTTGTTTTTCATATTCTCCCGGGCCGTCTATTATAAATGCTTCGGGGTTGGCGTCGCTAACATTATTATGATCGAAGTGATTATGAGTTACCAGTACCAGATCGTCTTTTATCTTCGGGGGCCTTAAACCCGCCTCTTTACTGAAGGGATCTATAAGAACTGAGACTGCCTCTTTGGCCTGCCCTAAGTTTGTCGAACGGGTCTCGATTCTGAAACAAGAATGTCCGAACCAGGTGATGGTCATTAATGATGAGTAAATTAGTTAGCAGTGGCCAATACTTAAGTGACAAAAGATAACCAAAACTACATCTGAATTATAGCAAAAGCAGACCCCTGTTACAAGACAGGAAAAGGGGTCAGACCCCTTTTCCTGTCTTGTAACAGTTTAATATGAGCTATATCGGATGGTCGGGTTTGCATTTTAAATTAATATCGGGTATACTCTTCAAGTAATATGGAGCCGGTAATATCCCCCTCAACCCAAGTTCGTTCAATGAAAGACCTTCTTTCCAGGGAGGGTTTTGATTTGCCGAAAGTCGGCCAGATAATCCAAGGCGAGATTATAAATATTTCCAAATCAAATGCCATAATAGATCTCGGGCCGATCGGCATAGGAATTGTTTATCCCGGTCAGTTTTACGATAATCCTGAGAGGATGAAGAGCCTCAAAAAAGGAGATGGGGTCTCGACTATGCTTATTGAGGTTGAGAATGACGATGGATACAGAGAGCTTTCTCTAAAAGCTGCTCAGCTGACCACTGCCTGGGAAGACATCCGAGAAAAAATGGAAAAAGGAGAATTAATGTCGACTACTATCGTAAACATCAATAAGGGCGGTTTGATTGTCGAAGTAAACGGTATTCAGGGTTTTCTACCGTTATCCCAGCTTTCTTCAGAGCACTATCCTAAAGTTGAGGGCGGAGACACAACTAAAATTGTCCAGGTTCTCCAAAAATTCAAAGGCCAAGAATTTACGGTTAAAATTATAGACTTCAATGAAGCCGAGAATAAATTAATAGTTTCAGAGCGGGCGATAAGAGAGGGGGCGGCCAAAGAAGAGTTGGCCAAGCTTAAAATCGGAGATGTTGTTGACGGAGAGGTAACCGAAGTTACCGACTTTGGAGCATTTGTCAGGCTAAGTGATCACCTCGACGCTTTAATCCACTCTTCCGAGATTGATTGGAAATTTATCGATAATCCTAAAGACATCCTCCATGCCGGAGAAAAAGTAAAAGCTAAAATAGTTAATTTAGATCCGGCTACCGGCCGAGTATTCCTTTCCTTGAAAGCACTCAAAGAAGATCCTTGGCTTAAAGTTGAAGATAAATATCAGGCCGGCCAGAAGGTAACCGCCAAAGTAATCAGGGTCCGTCAGAACGGAGCTTTTATCGAACTACCGGGAGATATTATCGGTCTTCTTCCGGCATCAGAATTAGGAGGCAAGGTGCCATCGGAAGTTTTGGAAGCTGGCAAAGAATATAATATGGCGATTGTCTCGATTGACGCTAAAGATCATAAACTGACATTAACTCTCGAGAAGTCAGAATAAAACCGGATGCTCGTCCGGTTTTTGTTTTTAACTTGCAATACTTTTAAAATATGATATAATATGGCCGGCGTACCTTACCAAAGGAGAAGTGAATAGTGCCCACCGACACGATTCAGGCGTCGACTCCTGCGAATATTCTGATCACCGATATTTCCAAGAACCTACGGCTGATCGTTATCAATATCATCGCCGATGAAGACCAGATTCCCAGGGATATAATCCCAGACTATAATCCGTCCGATAGGGAGCGCTTCGATAATTCCAAAGCCGGACGTAAAGTTTTGGGTTCTACTCCAAATCTTTACTTGCGCCCATTGCTTGATTGTATTAGACCATCCGATGGTCCGAGGCTATACGATCTAGTATCGTGTTGGAAGGCTCCGCGATTGAACGACAGTCTCAAAAAAAGGCTTGATGTCCGATTTGTTTTCTGCCACAAAGATCATGTTCGGACAGACAAACTCTTTCCCAATTTCGTTGCCAATCAGGAAAGGTTCCTTGAGGCCCTTAGCAGTCTGATTGGAAATTATCTGTGGCGAACAGAAGCCCACATCAATCCTTATCGTCTTCCAGGTGGTGAGTTAAGTGGAGACGAGGTTGCGATGATTGACTGCGTCAATTATCGGTCCGTTTATGACCGCACCGGTGGCATGGCAACAACTTATGCCGGAGGCAAAGATGAATTCGGACAAGGACTTGGCCGCCTGGTTCCGATTATCGACGTCGCCAAAAGGATTGAAGTGGCCGACAAACAGATCATTCTCCGATAATAAAACCCAGCTACCTGAATTAGCCCCCATTTTATGGGGGCTTGACATTTTATGCTAAAAGAGTATAATTAGAGTAGGTCATTGAAATTTGCTAGGAAAGAGGACCTGAGTAGCCAAGAACTAGATTTTGTACTGAATACATTCGGCCTGTTGGCCTCAGTACTTCATCGCCTTCGCTTTTCAGCTGCTCTTTCCTAGCTTACGCGGCGTTTACGCCTGCGGAATGTGATGGGGAATTTTCCCCGGAAGAGCTGTTGGTCAATCAACGACCAAGGAGTAAATCATGGGAAAACGAATCCCCCGGACACGTCCGCCCGTTCTCGCATCGGACCCGACCGTCGCGGAATTCCAGGCCGGCGCCCCCAAGGCCCGGACTGAGCTGCCCGTCGTCTTCATTGAAACGGACGACCCCGATACGAAGCAGTACCTCGCGAGCCTGACAAGGCCCGAGTCAAAAGCCTGCCGTACGTCGTTCGGAGCGATGCTTCTGAACTTCCGTATGGCCGTCGCCAACGGACAGCTCACCGTCAGCGGTCGAAAGACCGAGAACGGGATCGACATCCTCGTCGTGACGAGAGCCGACGTCGACAACGCCATGACGGCGATCGAGACGCACCGCGCCACGAAGCCGGTGAGCGAGGAAGACGCTCGTGAAGCGTTCCGGGTGCACAGCGCAACGTGCGCGAACATCCGCGACAACTCGCACGACATCAACCTCGCCCCAGTCGTCGCCATCCTCGGTGACGAAACCACCCTTGGTTCCTATGCCGTGGCTGTGGCACAGGCGAAGCTCGATGGCGACAAGGGCGACTTCCGCCCGGCCGTCAAGCTCGTCACCGAGGCCGCACGCTTGGCCGAGACGATCCTCATCAACGCTCGCGTTGCCGAGGTCGAGGGATTCCTCGCGAAGCTGACCGGGAACTACGGGGACGCACCGAACGCCATGGTCGCGAAGGCGACCGAGGCGGTCGGAACCGCACTGGCGGTCATCGATGCCAACCCGGCGGACAGCACGCCGGACTTCACCGCCCTCAAGGCGGCGAGAAAGGACATCCTGGAGGCGCGGAGAAACCTGCTCTCAGTCTTCGGGACGATGCTTCGGCCGA
>Ga0209542_10018511_pt1 | contig 11265 bp, 10 predicted proteins | sample RifCSPhighO2_01_FD_184028 | JGI IMG/M metagenome (GOLD analysis project Ga0209542, IMG submission 184028) | Soil microbial communities from Rifle, Colorado - Rifle CSP2_plank highO2_0.1 (SPAdes) (version 2) | ecosystem: Environmental > Terrestrial > Deep subsurface > Rock core/Sediment ...
ACGCATGGCCGCTGCCGGCATTATCCTCGTTTTATTCTTGTGCTTGGGAGGAGTGGTGAGTTACGCGTCGCATCAGCCTACATTTACGGTTCAAAAGTTCGTAGCCCGTGGCACGACACACGTGTCGCCCGAAAAGGTCGAGACCTATGCAATGGAGGCCATCCAGGATGACAAGTTCCACTTTTTTGCGACGGATAATATTTTTCTCTACGCCCCTAAGCAGCTCGCGGCGCACATCGTCGCAGAGTTTCCCCGCATCAAAGGGGTACGCGTACAAAAAGAATCACTTTTTTCGACCACGGTGAATATCGATATCACCGAGCGCGAGCCGTATGCCAAGTGGTGTCGCGGCGGCAATCTCGAAATGACGGAGAGCTTCCTCACATCGCGCGAGTGTTACGTCATGGATGATAGTGGTCTCGTATTTGCCCGCACGAGTGGCAGAGAAAAAGCGGCGACTGCATATGTATTTTCTGGTGGTATCGCCAGCAGTACCGCAGGCGGTAGTCCGGTCGGACACCCGTTTGCGCCATCGCGCATGGCTGGCGTCCTCGCGCTCCTTCAACTTCTCCAAGACCGCGGATTCAAGCCGATCGGCGCCGAGGTAGAAAATGCGCAGGACTTTTCAATTCCACTTGAACATAGCTTTTCTATCAAAGCATCATTCGGCGCCAATGCTGAGGATCTCATCAAAAATCTCACGCTTGTCATGGAATCAGAGCGGCTGAAGGGGAGAGAGTCTGAGATCGAATATATCGATCTGCGCTTCGGCAACAAGGTGTATTTTAAATTCAAAGGAATGTCGAAAACGTTGTAATTGTTATAGGTGTTGTAATGCTCCATGTAGAGATCTACGCATTTACAACAACTAGAACACCTAGAACATTTACAGCAATTCAGAAACCCATCGTAAAGGTCATTGGCTTCGCGTCTTGCGAGAGCCAATCCTGGGTGTTGAGCGCGACTTCGCGAACTTTGCCGAGCTCTTTGTATTTCACTTTGCTATTGGCCACGGCATAGTCGAAGATTTTCTTGGTGAGTTCCACATCTTTGAGACAGTACTCGCGCACTTTTTCGACTTCGCCATCGCGCCACCACTTGGTGGATTGTCCACCGCTGCCGATTTTCTTGGCGTTCAGCGTGCCGTCGGCAACCACATCGAGTCGGAGGCGGCGGCCGAGCGACGCGTGAATTTCATTCATCAAATCGAGCGATTTAATCTTGGTGAGATCGCCCGGGTAGTATTTGTTTAAAAGCGGCACATCGAAGTGGTCAGAATTCCAGCCCACAAGAATATCGGTGTTTTCAAGTATCTTCCAGAGTTTGGGGAGATCGGGCTCGAGAAAGCTTGCATATCCTGTTTCTGAATCGTGAATTCCAACGAGTGCAATTGTCAGCGCGGCAGGATCGTTTCCTCCCACCTCGGTAAACCAGTTTGCAGTCTCAATATCAAATACAACAGTGCGCATGCGCGTCGATTATAACGCAGGTTATCCCAACGACGAAAAAAGATGTGCTGAAATTGCATCAGCCGCGAGTGTAATTTCGTGCCCAGTCGCAAGATTTTTTATGGTGTACCGGCCACTGTCGCGCTCCTTCCCGCCCACCGCGATGACAAACGGAATTTTCATTTTATCCGCTTGCCGGATTTGATCGCCGATCCTCTTGCCGGAGAAGTTGACCGAGACCGCTACGTCTTCTCGACGGAGATCTTGTGCAAGCTTTATAGCGTGTCCCGTGGCGTCTTTCTCGACGACGCAGATCATGAGCTCGGTGGCGGGCGCATACTCGGGCATCAAATTGTGACTCTCGAGGAAATTGCGAGCGGTTACGTCGCCCATCGCACAGCCCACAGCAGGAATTTTTTCTCCGCCGAATTGCTCGAGGAGTCCATCATAGCGACCGCCGCCGAAGAGCGAGCGATTGTTGTCTTCGTGTGTATCGAAGATTTCAAAGACCATGCCGGTGTAATAATCGAAGCCGCGCGTGATTTTGGTATCCACCACCATATTGCCGATGCCCATGTATTCGAGCTGACGGCGCAGTTCTTCGAGGTAAGCCGTGGAGGTGAGATTGTCGAGACGCTCGAGGAGCATGGATGCTTTGTCGCCGACGACCTCGCCGAGCTTCTCCGTAAAGTTCTCCATTTTTGCGCGGCGATCGAGAAGCCTCGTTATTTCAGCCCGTTTGTCCTCCGCTATCGAAAGCTCATCATACAAGGAATCAAGTATCCGACGATCGGACACGCGGATTTCGAAATTGCGCTCGTCGGCACCGAGAGAACGGAGAATGCCGTGAGCAACGGCGATAATTTCGGCGTCCGCCTCCACCCCTTCTACTCCCACGATGTCGACATTGAGCTGCCAGTGTTCGCGCAAGCGGCCGCGTTGCGAGCGCTCGTAGCGAAAGACATTGGCAATCGTGTACCAGCGAGCGGGGAAAGAAATGTCTCGTTGTTTTGCGGCGATCATGCGTGCAAGGCTAGGAGTCATTTCCGGGCGGAGCGTTACCTCGCGGCCGCCGCGATCGGTAAAGGTATACGTCTGTTCATTCACAATCTCATCACTCGTCTTAGCACGATAGAGTTCAGCGTGCTCGAGAATCGAGGCGCCATATTCTTCGTATCCGAAAAGCTCGCATACACGCTCCATGTGTTCGAAGAGGTAGCGCAGCACGAATTGGTCTTCGGGATAAAAGTCGCGCACACCCTTGTAGGGCTCGATGGATGGTTGGTCGCCTTTTTTCATCCGTCCATTATGCCGCTTTATTTGCTCTGAGCCAAGTTATTGCGGCTCTGCTATAATCGCACCGAATGCAGCTTACGCACGACAGTCGCTTCGCGATCAAAAAATCTTTGCCCGGCGTCGGCAAGGGACTGTTTGCGGTGGAGTCGATCAAAAAAGGGGAGCGCATTCTTGAATACACAGGCGACCGAATTCCGACGAAGGAAGCAAACGAATCTGATTCGCGGTATCTCTTTGAAATCGACAAGACGTGGACAATCGACGGCCCGGTGCCGGAAAACATTGCCGGATATGTGAATCATTCGTGTGATCCCAACATTGAGGCTGTCATTGAAGACGGTCGCATTTTCTACTCGGCGATACGCGCGATCAAATCAGGCGAAGAGCTTACGATCGATTATGGTGAAGAGTACTTCAAGGAGTTCATTGAGCCTGTGGGCTGCCGGTGCGCTGATTGCATCAATAGATAGTTATTCCATTGCGGCGCGGAGGGAATTGAGAATCACGGCGATATCGATAACTTCCTGCAGGAGCGCGCCCACGACGGGCGGGATGTACCCAAGCGCTGCGAGAATCATGCCGATGACGGAAAGTCCGATACCCACCCAGATGCTCTGTCTTGCGATCCTCATGCTGCGTTTCGCGGTATCGAGGAGATCGGTGATACGGCGCACGTCGCCGCTCAAGATGACCGCGTCGGCCGCCTCTATCGCGGCGCTGTTTTCGGTGCCAGAAAAGACGATGCCCACGTCGGCATGCGCGAGCGCTGGCGCGTCGTTGAGGCCATCGCCGACCATAATGACAGGCGAGCCTTTTGATTTTGCCTCATCGATAACGGCAAACTTGGTCTCGGGCGTTTGCTGTGCTTGTATCGTAATCCCGAAGCCGCCAAAAAGGCGCTCGGCGTTCTCGCGGCGATCGCCAGTCAAAATTTCGATGTCCATGTTCCGCTGTTTCAGTACTTCGAAAAGCTCGCCGACGTTTTCCTTGATCACGTCGTCGAAATGCAATCGGCCGATTTCGGTATCGCGCTCGAAAACCCCCAGCACAATACCACTTTGTCCTCCCGTTTCTGATTTATTGATGCGATAGCGAGCGCTTCCCACTTCGCCTTCGATGCCCTTGCCAATCGTTTCTTTCACCACCGTGCTCTCAAGCAGTGGTGCCCCTCGCGCGGCACGCGCGGCGCAGACGGCACGGGCGAGCGGGTGAATCGAGTGGAATTCAATCGCAGCGGCTATGGCCAGGAGCTCAAGTTCACTCTTATCGCCAAGAACATCGATTTTTGAAAGATGCGGCTCGCCGAGCGTGAGCGTACCTGTTTTGTCAAAAAAAATTGTTCGCGCACGCGATATCTCCTCGAGCGACACTGGCCGCTTCACGATGATGTTTTTGCGCGCTGCGCGCGAAAGTCCGCCGATAAACGCAACAGGCGCCGCGATGAGGAGCGGGCAGGGCGTCGCGATTACAAGGACGGCGAGCGCGCGCGCCATTTCTCCCGTGTAGAAATAGGCGACACCCGCAAGGAGGAGTGTGATAGCAGTGAAGGGGAAGTTGACCTTTTCCGCAAGCTTCACCACGCGCGGCTGATGGTGCTTGGCCTCGTCGACCAAATGCACGATTTTCATATACGTGGAGGATTCAAACGTGCCTTCGACGACGAGCTCGATCGTTCCACCCACATTCACCGCGCCACTTTTTATAAATGCGCCTTTACGAAAGGTGACGGGCAGCGCCTCACCCGTGAGATTCGCTTCGTTGAGGAGCGCTTCTTCGGATTTGAGCGTGCCGTCGAGTGCCACAAGTTCGTTTGCGCGTACGATAATCGTTTCGCCGCTATTGATTTCTTGCAGCGGCCTCTCTTCGGTCGTGCCGTCTTGTTTGCGCACGTGGCAGGTTTTGGGGATTTTTTCAAGGAGCGCGCGCAATGCTCCTTCAGCGCGGCGCGACGCGTATTCGTCGAGCGCCTCGCCGCCTGTGATCATGAGAGAGACCACTGCGCCCGCAAGATATTCGCCGGCGACGATGGCTACGACCATCGCGAGGAGCGCGATGTAGTCAAGCGAGAAATTGCCTCCACGTATTTTTAGAATGGAATCCCACGAGATTTTACTGATTCCTATTGCAGTTGCGATGAGCCACGCGTAGTGGAAGCCGGGGATAAAACCGGCGAGGAGCAGGGCGAATACTCCAAACGGTAGGCGAAATTCCGGCCGAAAGAGAGTATGCATGAGGGCATTGTACCAATTTTGACCCTCCGGTATACTGAGCGTTATGAATCCCGTTAGAAATCGCGGACTTGCGTCCAGATCCGATGCCGGGGTCGTTTATATTATGAAACTTAGCCAAATAGGAGGCGGAAAAATCTTTGTCCGCGTCCTATTTCTAACGGGATGAAAAAAGGAGTTTTGATTTTCTGGGGGATTATTCTCTTACTCATCGTGCTCGGCGTACTCTCATCGTTCCTCGTCTCGGCACGGCCAAATAAGCTCGACTCCTTTGCGCAGTGCATCAAGGACAGCGGCGCCATCTTCTACGGCGCCTTCTGGTGCCCGCATTGCCAGGCGACCAAGGGCATGTTTGGCTCCGCAGCGAAACTCCTTCCGTACATCGAATGTTCCACGCCCGACGGCTCCGGCCAACTTCCGGTGTGCAAAGAGAAGGGCGTCAATAATTACCCGACGTGGGTATTCCCCGATGGCAGCATTCTCACCGGTGAGCGTACGCTCCAGGAACTTTCGGAGAAGACCAACTGTCCGCTGCCTGCATAGGCCATGTCGCTCGAAACAATCAATTATCTTTTGGCGCTCGCAGTGATGATCCTGCAGGTTTTGACAGTCGGATTTCTCGCCGTTTTTTTTCTGCACAAAAAAATCCCTGACTTGCAGGGAATCGCAAACTTTTTAAGCAAACAAGGATTGTGGATTGCATTCGTGCTTTCTCTCGCAGCAAGCGCGATGTCACTCGTGTATTCGGATATCTTGGGCATTGCCGCCTGCATTATGTGCTGGTGGCAGCGCATTGCGCTGTATCCGCTCGTTGTGATACTTGGTATAGCGGCGTGGAGAAAAGAGCGCACCGCCAGCGCACTTTCGACAATCACTCTCTCCATAATCGGCGGCGGCATCGCCCTCTATCAGCATTTTCTACAAATCGGTGTTACCTCAGCAGCACCGTGCAACGCAATTCCCGGCACCGATTGCGGCGCGCGCTTTCTCTTCGAACTCGGCTACATTACATTTCCCCTCATGGCAGTGAGCATCTTCGCCGCACTTATCGTGCTGATGTTGTTTGTAATGAGAAAACCCTCTGCTTGAAAGCGCCATGAGCTTGTCGAATGGTGCACTCAAGTTGAGGGGCGATTTTTTTTATTTTGTAATCAGGTTCGCCCAAACCTGTGGATCCGGCCGTTAGCGATGACAGGGAGCGGCTGGATCCCGCACCGCTGCGACGATGAAGAGCGGAATCGTCGGCAGCCATGCAAGTACGGCATAGCCGAGAATCGTTCCCACGATATCCGGGAGGTGCGACTGCCCCCCGCTGGTGATTTCACCCGCCGCTCCTATGGCTAGCACAATGCCGATTACCAGCACGCCCGCCAAAAAAGCGTATCCGCCAACGATGACCACCGTCTCGCGAATCTTTTCCATCGTGTCTCTCCGAATGGGCCCTTGGGCCGGGTTGTCGAATCCTCAACTAGTGGTATTATACATGAACTCTCCTCTTTGTCAAGATGAAGCCGCAAATATGGCTCAACTAAAGCACCGGCTCGCTCCGGCGTTTTTTGAGGAAGTAGCCCTCGATCGAGTATTTGTCGTAGCCGTGCATGATGAATGCGATCGGAATGCCGATCAGTATGATGTGCGGCCAGACCGTTTCTCCGAAATACATGAGGCTCAGCATGAGCCAGAAAAGGAGGAAGATCGAATTCCAGCGTATCGCGATGCCAAATATAAATAGTGAGCCGATCATGATTTCAATGATCGCCGCGCCAAGGACGAGAAATTGCGGCTCGAATCCGAAGTAATAAGCGAGCGAGTACTCATGTCCCGCCAAGGGAAGTGAAGCTACCTGCAGGGCCAGATTGTTGTGGAGTACTTTGGCATAGAGAGACGAATAGATGAGCGAGACACCAAAGCAGATACGCAGGATAGGGAAGGCAAGGGGCTTCAATCGATCAGTGAAGATGTGGTAAAGGGAATGGAACCGCTCATGCCATCCCATCAACGAGTGCACCGAGAGGCGATGCGATCCGATGAGAAGCAAAACGACGATCTCGCCGAGATAGCCGACATACGTGAGCATGTAGAGACCGTGCTGGTACAATGAAATCCCAAAAATAACGAGCGCGAGGGCAGCAGCTGCTCGCGCCCAGAATCCCACAACGATCAGCGTCCCGGCGACGACGAAAATAAGAGAAACGAGGTGCGCATACGAGCCGAAGCTCTCTGCAAACGGGAGCTCGGGCCCAAAGATTGCTTGATGATATCCAGCTGCAATGAATCCGAGTCCTGCGGCTACCCGCGCTACGACTGGCGCAAAACCCTTGAGTCGCGCGAATACCGGATCGAGTCGTTTCTCAAAAAAATGAAAAACAGAGATGAAAAAGATCGTGCTGAGAACGACAAACGCGATGAATCCCCAAAACACAAATTGCGAGATGTTGTCCGTCATGGTCGCGAACATGTTGAAGGGGGCGGAGGAAACACTCTCGGCAACCGTTTCGGTGGGAAGAACATACACCTCATGGGCCGAGGCCATGAGGGGAATGGAAAATAAAAAAATCAAAGTGCAAAATGACAGGGCAAAATGTAAAATGTTCTGCTGTCGGCAGAAAGCTGCCATTGTTAACTTTGCATTGTAATTTTCCATTTTGAGATTTGCATTTTTCACTAGTCTCGGATCATCGACTTTTCAATATCCTCAATTGTACCGCCCGTCTTTTTACCCGGATTGAGTATCCCCAGTGGATCGAAAATACGCTTCACTTCCGCAAAAAGATCGTACATTTCTTTGCCGAACATCATTTCGATGTAGGGCGTGCGGATAATGCCGTCGTTGTGCTCGCCCGTGATCGAGCCGTTGTATTTTTTGACGAGCCGATACACCTTGGGCTGCAGGTCCAAAATTTCTTTGCGGTCGTTTTCGCGACTCAGATTCATAAGCGGGATGATATGGAAATTGCCGTCGCCAATGTGGCCCGCGATCGTATAGATGAGGTGATGCTGGTGGAGGAGGGAATTGAGCTCGGGAATGAATTGCGGATATACCTCCGGGCTAACCACGATGTCGTCGATAAAGGGGGAGGCTACGAGGCCGCGCAGATTTTTGCGTAGAAGCGCAAAACTTTCTCGGCGAATTTTCCAATACTTTTGTGCGCTCACCTCCGTTTTTGCGATTTTGGTGCGCACCGCGAGGCCATAGAGGGAATCGCGCGCGGCCTCTGCCTTTTCGAGCGCTTCGTGCGCGGTGTCTTCCGCAAATTCGGCCATCAAGACGAGCTTTGGCACGCCGCCCGTGAGTACCATCCACGCCTCTGGTATGAAGGCGAGGCCGAGATGAATCATTTCGGCAAGCCCGAGTTGGCTCACGATTTGTGGCATGAAGCGCACGGCGAGTTTGAAGGTGTGGTCGTCGTAACTTTCAAAACTTTCCGGATCAAATGCGCGCACGCGATGCACGATGTCGGGCAAGATCTCGAGATCCGAAAGGAAAATCACGAGCATCGCACGATGCTCCTTTGGCTTCACGAGCCCGAGCGTGGCTGACGTAACGAGACAGAGCGTGCCCTGCGAGCCGACGATGAGCTTCGTCATATCAAAATAACCCGTCCTTTTGTCGATCACGTCCCAGAGCGCATAGCCGGAAGAATTTTTACTCACCTTTGGTCTTGCCACCTCGATCTTAGTTTCGTTATTCACGATGAGATCGTGAATCTGCCGATACATCTCTCCTTCAAATGAACGCTCAGCTTCTTTCATCGCGAGCTCAGATGGAGAGAGCGGCTTAAAGGTGGCGTGCGAGCCGTCGGCGAGCACCACGTCGAGGGAGCGCACGTATTTTTCGGTCTTGCCGTAGCGGAGCGTCAATTCACCGCCGGAATTGTTGGCAACGATGCCGCCTATGCAGCAGTATTCGCGCGATGCGGGATAGGAGGCGAGGATTTTGCCCACCGCGCTCTTGGTCATCTTTTCAAAATCGCGATAGTACGCACCCGGCTCGGCTGTTGCTTCATTGCCCGTGATGGGCCCGACGCCGTTCATATACTTCGTAAAGACGAGCGCGATTGAATCGGTGAGGGGTCCCCCGGTCATGTCGGTGCCTGCGCTGCGCGCCGCTATCGAAATATGTTCGCCACGCGATTTCGCTTCGGCTACGTATGCAACGACGGCCGATACATCATTCGCATCTTTGGGAAATACAACAACTTTTGGCGCGCGCTCGAAAATGCTCGTATCACGGCTGTATTCTTTTATCGTTATGGCGTCATCGACGACGTCTCCTTTCACCAAAGAAGAAAGTTCCTCTCGCAAGGACATGCACAAAGTATAACGCGTAAAAGACAATTTTTTTAGAGTACAATAAGACGGTGATTCTTTTCTTCATCTCATTCATCGCCGGGGTTTTGAGTGCGCTCGCGCCATGCGTGCTGCCGCTCCTGCCAGTTATTGTTGGCGGGTCGGTCGCGGGAGGAAGTCGTAGGCGTGCGTACACCATCACCGCGTCGCTTGGCCTCTCCGTGATTTTGTTCACCGTGCTCCTCAAAGTCAGCACGGTTTTCATCAACATCCCGCAAAGCACGTGGCAGCTCATCTCGGGAGTTATTCTCATTCTATTCGGCATCGTGATGGTATTTCCGCAATTGTGGGACCGGCTCGGGTTCGTCAATGTATTGAATCGCGAATCTAATAAATTACTTGGCGCAGGATATCGGCAAAATTCTTTCTGGGGAGATGTATTGATGGGCGCGGCGCTCGGCCCCGTATTTTCAAGTTGCAGCCCGACGTACTTCGTCGTGCTTGCAAGCGTGCTGCCCGCATCGTTTGCAATGGGGTTTGCGGATCTCATCGCATATGCGCTTGGACTTTCCGGCATGCTTCTTCTTATTGCGCTCGTGGGGCAGAGGCTTGTCAACAAACTCGGCGTTACAATCGAGCCGGGAGGATGGTTTCGCCGCGTCATTGGCGTCCTGTTCCTTATCGTCGGTATTGCCGTTGCCAGCGGCACCATGGCACGCGCAGAAGCGTGGCTCCTGAATCACGGATTCGACATCACCGTGCTTGAGCAGCGCTTGCTCAAATCGACGGCGCCGGTGCCGACGCAATGTACCAACAGCGAGTGTGTGAGTTCTTTGAATGCGGCGCTATCGCCTGAAATGAAGGCGGGCGTTTTTAAAAAGGCGCCCGAGCTTCGCGGTATCGAAGGGTACATCAATACCAATGGCAATCCGATCACGCTCGAGGAGCTTCGCGGCGACAAAGTCGTGCTCATCGACATCTGGACATACTCTTGCATCAATTGCCAGCGCACGTTGCCATACCTCAGGATGTGGTACGAAAAATATCACGATCAGGGACTGGAAATTATCGGCGTACACACGCCGGAGTTTGCCTTCGAGCGCGTGCTCGCCAACGTGCAGCAGGCGGTGCAAAAATTTGGCCTCAAGTATCCTGTCGTCCTCGACAACGAATACGCCACATGGAACGCTTTCGGGAATCAATTTTGGCCGCGAAAATATCTCATCGATATCGACGGCTACATAGTCTATGACCACGCGGGAGAGGGGATGTATGAGGAAACAGCAAGCGCTATAGAGCGAGCGCTCGCGGAGCGTGCCGCTCGTTTGGGCAGCGCCATGCCGACGGATTTTGCGAGCGCGCCCGTTACGGCCGTTGAGGTTGACAGGTACGAACTCGGCTCGCCGGAAATTTATTTCGGCGCATCGCGTAATGAGCATTTTGGAAATGGAAGTACGGGTCGGACCGGAGAACAAACGCTCGTAATTCCTCGTGAGCTCGATGCAAACACACTCTATCTTGGCGGCACCTGGAATCTGTCGGAAGAATATGCGGCAAATACGTCGGCCGGCGCACTGATTCACTTCCTCTACAAAGCCAAAAATGTCTATCTCGTTGCAGCTCCGGCGAACGGCCCCGTTAAAATTAAAGTGACACGCGATGGCGGGCACGCGCTGGGGGAGGCTCGCGGAGCCGACGTGAGCGAAAATGGGGAGGTTACGATTTCACAAGACGGCTTGTATCATCTCATCGGCGACAGCGCCTACGGTATCCACACGATTGAAATCGAAATTCTCTCTCCGGGGCTCGAGGCCTACACATTCACGTTTGGATAATCCGCCTCTTTGACAATTCGCAAGTGATGCTAGAATGAACTCATGAAAAGTCTTATCATCTTCCGTTCCGCTCCCATTAAAAGCCTTATTTTACTAGCGTTTATCGCCATATTCAGCTTCGGTACCATTGCCCTTGCCGAAGGGCGAGAGCCGCTCGAAGGCCTCGTG
>Ga0209542_10018512_pt1 | contig 11264 bp, 9 predicted proteins | sample RifCSPhighO2_01_FD_184028 | JGI IMG/M metagenome (GOLD analysis project Ga0209542, IMG submission 184028) | Soil microbial communities from Rifle, Colorado - Rifle CSP2_plank highO2_0.1 (SPAdes) (version 2) | ecosystem: Environmental > Terrestrial > Deep subsurface > Rock core/Sediment ...
GGAGTTCACGCTTGATGCAGTTCACCAAAGCTTTAATATCATGTTTGGTGATTTGCTCTTCCTTGTAAACTTGTTCAACCTTAACTTTGCGTGCGGCGACTTCTATTTGACTAGCAACAGTATGGCTACATATTTCGAAATCTGCCAAAGTGTGCGCCAAAGCTGACTCAACATGCGCTTGGTAAGCTATTCGGCTACGCTCTGACAAATATTTTGCTATTTCTGCATCGTAATAACGGCTATCCAGCGGGTCGATAGCGTTAAACCGGTCAGATTCAGTCGGCTTGGGCAATATCAATTTTTTTAGCTTTGTCATGACTTGTTGCCAAGTGCCTTAGTAAGGTTGGCTTCGATTTGAGCTAACGATCGATCGGCTGGTTTAAACTTTTTACCACAGAGTCGCTCATACACTTCAACGTAACGTTTTGACAATTCGTTGATAATTTTAGTGGGTGCCTTGGGCGCCGTTTTATCCTTATATGGATCAAAACGGGATTTATACCATAGACGCAAGTATTCTTTGTCATAATTATCTGGTTCCTCGTTTTTTGCCAGATTGGTTTTGTAGCTATCAGCTAGCCAATAACGCGAGGAATCGGGTGTATGGATTTCGTCTATCAAAACCAAGTTGCCTTTGTCGTCGGTTCCAAATTCATACTTGGTGTCAACTAATATTAGTCCTTTTGCCTTTGCTGTTTTTTGGCCAAACGTAAATAATTCCAGTGCGATTTTTTTAGCTTGGTTCCATAACTTGACGTCAATCAAACCTTCATCTACTGCTTCCCTAGGTGTAAGTGGTCGGTCGTGCTCTTCGAACTTAGACGTAGGCGTAAGGACAGGCTTGGATAATTTTTGATTTTTTTGCAGACCGTCCGGCAGAGTAAATTCACCAAAATCACGTTGACCCTGGCTATAGTTATGCCACAGAGATGTAGCGGTGACGCCTGTTATATATCCGCGAACGACCATTTCTATGGGCATGACTTTGTACTTTTTGCCCAGGGTTGCGTGGGCATCAAGGTAGCCGGTTACGTGATTTTTTATAATGTGACTAGTCTTATCAAACCACCAGCGGCTTATGGCGGTCACGAGCTGGCCTTTATGTGGGATAAGTGCCAGGTTGCGGTCAAAGGCGCTATAGCGGTCAGTTGCAATAAACAACAAACTCTCGCCAAAGTCGTAAACATCGCGCACTTTGCCATGGTATAAACCTTTTTGCCCAGGAAAATGAAAATCGGTTTGATCTATAGTTGGCTCCGCCATGTTCCATCTATTGTAACGGGGAGGTATTAAATGACAAAGTAGTATAGAATTAATCTATGCAGGGAGCTGGAACGATTGGGATCGTTGGTGGCGGTCAGTTGGGACGCATGTTGACGCTTGCCGCCAAACCACTTGGCTTCCATGTAGTAGTTATAAATCCGTCACCAAATAGCCCAGCCGCACAAGTTGGAGCCGAGGAAATTGTAGCTGATCTTTATGATCCCAAAGCTCTACGTGAGCTTGCAAAGAGGGCCGACCACGTAACAATAGAGATTGAGCATCTAGATGCCAAAGCGCTGGAAACAATTAGCAAAAAGGGCACGCCTGTCAACCCCAGTGCATCTACAATCCAGCTGATTCAGGACAAATTTTTGCAAAAGCAGGCGCTCAAAGCTTGGCACATTCCGGTGAGTGATTTTGATGCAGTTATAAATGAAGATAGTGCAGTTAAGCTGCTCAAACGTTTTGGCGGCAAAATGATCATCAAGACTCGGCACGGTGGCTATGATGGCCGGGGTAATATGGTTGTTATGTCAAAATCAGACATCCAAAAAGCCCTTAAGCTATTTGGTGACCGGCAACTTTACGCTGAGGCGATTGTGCCGTTTACTAAAGAGCTGGCTGTGATGGTGGCACGGAGTGTGACTGGCCAGGTTGCCACGTATCCCGTCGTAGAGACCATTCACAAACGCAATATTTGCATAGAGGTTTTAGTGCCGGCGCCTGTCAGCCCAGTAGTGCGTCGTAAGGCAGAAAAAATTGCGACTAAAGTAGCCGACCTGCTAGGTAGCGCCGGTACTTTTGGCATAGAAATGTTTTTGACTAAAAACGGCAAAGTTTTAGTCAACGAAATTGCTCCACGTGTACACAACTCAGGCCATTACACCGTGGTGGCCAATCGCACCTCTCAGTTTGAGCAACATATAAGAGCGATAGCTGGTCTGCCACTTGGTGACACAAGCTTAGTTGTTCCGGCGGCTGTCATGATAAATATTCTAGGCGAGCGCGACGGACCAACTTTGGCTGAAGGCATAGACGAAGTTCTTAAGATTCCGGGAGTGAGCATACATTTGTACGGTAAATCACCCACCAAAATTGACCGCAAGATGGGCCATATCACCGCCACCAGTAGAACGCTCCAACAAGCTAGAAAAAATGCGAGAAACGCAAGAAAGAAAGTGGTAATTTAATAATGAAACTAGAAGACAGAGTCGTTGCGTGCATAGAAACGCGTCAAATAGCAGCAGAGTTGATAGGGCAACTGCTTAAAGATTTCAAGGTAGGCTCGGAAATAAAATTGCGGGACATTATTCAAGATACTCTCGCTAGCCAAAGAGATATACTTGAGGATGGATGGTATAGTCCACCGCCAGCTGGTATAGGCGTCTTATTTGGTTTGAGTAATGATACCAATCGAACAAGATTCCCATCATTTCGCCAAGAGTCGTATTGGCCAAGTTCCAAATACATCCTAGAAAAGGAAACAGTTGGAACGGTATATGTTTCGCCCGTACATAGTAATGGCGCAATTGGAGATCTCGGATTTAGTTTCTACAGAGGTATAGATAAAAACACCAGAGATCACTTGAAGAACTGTTTAGAAGCCATAGAAGATGTCGCCGATCATGCCAGTGTCGGGCTACAATTTAGGGAACTATATCAATTTGCCCAAAAACGCTTTGCCGAGCGAAACATAACTCATAAATGGATAACGACAAAACTTAACATTTCCGGAAACAGTATTGGTCATACCGTACCGTGGAGCTATGAATTACCGACAGCTGACGAATATAAAATCATAAAAGCAGGCCAGATGGATGAGCTTAAGGACGTCATAAGCCACAAAAGATTGTACCTTGATGCGGATGAGACTTTTGTTATCCCAGGAACTGTAGCTTTTACCGTTGAATCGCAATTAGGAAGTAGGCTGGATAGCAACTTACCAAATACGTTTTTTCACACAATCGTTACTTTTAATAATGGTAAAAAGCAGGTTCTGGCAAATTTCAATTCCATATTTGATAAACTGAAGATAGATTATATGAGGAGTAGGTTCTAGCAATGGCTAAACCAGTTGTCGGGATCATAATGGGGTCGGAGTCGGACTTGGAAGTTATGAGTGAAGCCGCCAAGGTCTTGGAAGAATTTGCCGTGATACACGAAGTTCGAATACTCTCGGCTCATCGTACGCCTGATGTTATGACCAAGTATGCTGATGGTGCTAGTAAACGAGGGCTAAAAGTTATTATTGCTGGCGCCGGCGGTTCGGCTCATCTGCCCGGCATGACAGCCTCACATACTTCACTTCCTGTCTTAGCCGTGCCGGTAAAGAAGGACAATCACGATCATGAAGCACTGTGGAGCAGTGTAAAAATGCCAGCCGGTATACCGTTGGCAACTATGCCTGAAAATGGTGCCAAAAATGCGGCTTTGATGGCGATTGAAATCCTTAGTTTGAATAATCCTAAACTGGCCAAAAAATATGATCTTTTCCGTCAAAAGCTACACGATGATGTAATCAAAATGGATAAGTCTCTACAAAAACATGGGTGGCAGAAATATCTTGGACATAAGCCATGACAAAGCGGCTAGACTATCATAGCTCAGTCAATTATGATTTTGCTGACCCGGCTAAGGTTCTAGCCCAAAAACAAGGCAAAGCCACAGCCAAAAACCTGCCATTTAATTTTGAGGAAGTTGCCGGCACGCGCGGTGAATCAGCCTACGTGTTTGATATGGGCAATATGTATGGAGCTATGGTGCAAGAGGGCCTAGGTACTAAAAGTTTGATTGCCCAGGCTATTTATAAAAAAACCGGTGATAATTATTTTGCAGCTATTGCTAAAGACACAGTGGCAACATTTGTGAATGACCTAATTAGTGTGGGTGCTACACCGGTTGTAACTAATGCCTATTGGTCATCAAGCTCGTACAAGTGGCTAACCGATCAAAAATTAACAAACTCATTTATAAAGGGATGGCGCAAGGCTTGCGATGAAGCTCATATAACTTGGGGAGGCGGTGAGACTCAGTCATTGCCTGGAATTGTTGAAAATGGTGTGTTGGAGTTAGCCGGTTCAGCCTTTGGAGTCATTAAACCCAAACGGCAGCTGGTGAGTGAAAAGAATTTGCGTGCTGGTGACGCAATCCTACTAATTGAATCTAGCGGCGTGCATGCCAACGGTATAAGTATGATTAGAGAAATTGCCAAAGGCTTAAGAAGTGGATACCAAACTAAACTGAGTGATGGCAATGAACTTGGCAAAACAGTACTTACGCCAACTCACCTGTATAGCAAGCTTGTCAGGGCGTTGTTTGCAGAAGGCATAAACATTCACTATTTGTCGAACATAACTGGTCATGGATGGCGTAAAATTATGCGGGCTACTGCCAAGTTTAGCTATGTTATGGAAACAGTGCCACCAGTAGCTCCCATCTTTGATTTCATTGCATATAAATCTGGCAACAATGATAGGGATATGTATGGCAACTACAACATGGGTGCAGGTTATGCAGTCTATTTACCCGCCAAGCAAGCAGTCAAGGCACAGAAAATAGCCAAGGTATGTGGTTTCAAATCCTGGATTGCTGGTAGTGTAGAGAAAGGGCCAAGGCAAGTCATTATTAAGCCCAAAAATATTGTCTATGCCACAGAGAGCTTGGAGGTGCGCTAGATGTTGACCTACCGGGGTATTGATGCACTCTCTGGATTTCGTCAACAAAAACTCTTAGCTCGCTTGCGTCAAGTAGATCCTAACATACAATCAGTAACAGCTGAATACATTCATCTGGTTGATAATAGGGGTAAGCTCACTGCCAAAACCGACGGCCAACTTGAACAGCTCTTAACCTACGGTAATGACTTTAACGGCAAACATCATGGCAAGTTGTTTTTGATTACACCTCGCGTTGGAACCATCTCGCCATGGTCATCCAAGGCCACAGACATTGCCGGGAACTGCGGCCTTAAATCGGTAAGGCGCATCGAACGGGGTGTAGCCTATTTTATTGATTCGCTTAAATCAATAAACCGCAAAAAGATTTCACCTCTAATGCACGATCGCATGACAGAAACTGTTTTTGCATCTATTGATGATGCGGGGGTACTCTTTACCACCGCTAAACCAAAACCGGTTGGCATAATTGATGTGATATCTAAAGGTGCCGAAGTTTTACGCCAAGCAACGGTAAATCTGGGGATGGCAATCTCGGATGATGAAATTGATTACTTGGTAGCATCTTACAAAAGAATTAGACGTAACCCAACCGATACTGAGCTTATGATGTTTGCTCAGGTCAATAGTGAACATTGTCGACATAAAATTTTTAATGCCAAATACATTATTGACGGTCAACAACAACCTAAAGGCTTGTTTAAAATGATAAAGAACACATATGAGAAAAGCGGCGATGACGTATTATCGGCTTATAGTGATAACGCGGCCGTTGTGCGTGGCCCTATGGGGCAGCGCTTTTTTCCAGATCCCCGCAGCCATACGTACAGCAGTCGCAATGAGCCAATACATTTGGTGGCCAAAGCCGAAACCCATAACCATCCCACCGCAATTGCTCCTTTCCCGGGCGCAGCCACAGGGACTGGCGGCGAAATCCGCGATGGAGCGGCCACTGGTCGGGGATCGCATCCCAAAATGGGATTGAGCGGATTTAGCGTGTCAAATCTCGAACTACCCAAGAGCAAGCGGCCATGGGAAAAATCCTACGGCAAACCAAACCGGATTGTCTCGTCGCTAGATATTATGGTGGAGGGCCCGCTGGGTGCAACTGGCTTTGGCAACGAGTTTGGCCGCGTCAACCTAGCTGGCTACTTTCGTACCTATGAACAAACCGATGCCGATGGTCAGCGTTGGGGCTATCACAAACCAATTATGTTGGCCGGTGGAGTGGGCAACATTCGTGACGTAAACGTCAAAAAGCGTAAGCTACCGGTTGGTACCAAAATTATTGTACTAGGTGGACCAGCCATGTTGATTGGTCTGGGAGGTGCCTCTGGTTCCAGTATGAACGCGGGCGAAAGTCATGAAGATCTGGATTTTGCTTCGGTCCAGCGCGGCAGTGCCGAAATGCAGCGGCGCGGACAGGAAGTTATCAACACATTAGCGTCATATGGCAGTAGGAACCCGATCTTAAGTATTCACGATGTTGGCGGCGGCGGTTGGTCAACAGCACTCAGCGAGTTTGCTCATGATAGCGGTCGTGGTTCGCAGTTTGAGCTACGTGATCTTCCTAATGCTGATCTTAATATGTCACCTATGGAAATTTGGTCGAACGAATCACAAGAGCGATATGTTTTGGGAATTGCACCTAAAGATTTGCCACTTTTTGAAGCCATATGCAGGCGAGAGCGCAGTCCATTTGCTGTAGTTGGCGAAGTTACCAAAAAACAGCAGTTGGTGCTAACAGATCGACATTTTGGCAATAAGCCAATCGACATCCCATTATCTGTTTTATTTGGCAAACCGCCTAAAATGACTCGAACTGTAGAGAGACACGAGCCAGTTACTAAGCAGCTGTCACTAGAGAAAATTAAAATAGACAAGGCAATAAGGCGTGTTTTGACCCTGCCGACCGTTGGTAGCAAAAAGTTCCTAATAACCATTGGCGATAGAACGGTGGGAGGATTGAGCGTACGTGATCAAATGGTTGGACCATGGCAAGTACCGGTTAGCGATGTTGCGGTAACCATGAGTGGCTTTGGTAGTCATACCGGTGAAGCGATGGCGCTAGGTGAACGGCCTCCGCTGGCGCTGATTAACGCACCAGCTTCAGGCCGAATGGCAGTAGGTGAGGCGATAACGAATATTGCTGCTGCGTCCATTGGCAAACTCAGCGACATAAAACTTTCGGCCAATTGGATGGCGGCTGCCGGTTTTGGTGACGAAGATCAAAGACTATTCGATACCGTAAAGGCAGTAGGTGAGGAATTTTGTCCTGCTCTTGGGCTGACCATTCCGGTTGGCAAAGACTCGCTCAGCATGCGCACGACTTGGCAGGACGGAGGTCAAGATAAATCTGTGGTTGGCCCGTTGTCATTGATTGTTACCGCATTTGCGCCAGTCAAACAGATCGCCAAAACACTAACTCCCCAACTAGATTTAAATGAGCCAGGCCAGCTGCTTCTGATAGACCTTGGGCAGGGTAATAATCGCCTGGGTGGCTCAACGTTGGCTCAAGTTTATAACCAAATTGGTAATGAATCGCCGGATATTGAAGCGCCTATACTCAAAAAGTTTTTTGCGGTGATTCAAAGTCTTAACCGCAACAACTTATTATTGGCATATCATGACCGCTCGGATGGTGGACTACTGGCTACGCTAGTAGAAATGGCTTTTGCTGCCAGGTGCGGCCTAGATATCGATTTGAAAGAATTGCCAGGTGCGACTCTAGATCAGGTCTTTAATGAAGAACTCGGTGCGGTTATTCAGGTTGACGCCAAACAGGCACCCAGGATTATAAAAATGCTTAAAAAAGCGCTTGGTCGATGTGTCTATGTAATTGGTCAGCCAACTAAACACCAAACAATCACTATCAAAGACGGATCCAGGCTTGTCTATAAAAATACTCGTAAACAACTGGAACTTTGGTGGTCCGACACCAGTTACCGAATTCAATCACTGCGTGATAACCCGACTTCCGCCAAACAAGAGCGAGAGATTGTTAAAGATGATCGTGATCTTGGCCTATCTGCTGAGGCTTCGTTTAGCCTCCGGAAAGCTAAATATTCAAAGAGACCAAGTGTTGCCATCTTTCGTGAGCAAGGTGTGAATGGGCAGGTAGAGATGGCCGCTGCCTTTGACGAGGCCGGCTTTACTGCCGTGGATGTTCATTTAAATGATCTGCTATCTGGTCAAACTTCACTTGATAATTTTGTTGGTTTGGCAGCTTGCGGGGGATTCTCTTATGGTGATGTTTTGGGGGCAGGCGAAGGCTGGGCCAAATCCATTTTGTTCCACCCCAGATTGCGTGATGAGTTCCAGCAATTTTTTGAGAGACAGAACACATTTACGCTTGGTGTCTGCAATGGTTGCCAGATGCTCTCGGCTCTTCGGGAACTTATTCCAGGTGCTGAGCACTGGCCTAGGTTTCTGAAAAATAATTCCGAGCAGTTTGAAGCTAGACTGGTTATGGCCAGAATCAACAAATCACCATCCATTTTATTACACGGAATGGAGAACTCGTATTTGCCGGTTCCGGTCGCTCACGGTGAGGGTAAGGCTGTTTTTGAAAGCAGCTTAAAGATGAAAGAAGCGATAAATGGTAATTTGGTGCCAATGCAGTACGTCGATAGTGATTATAGGATCTCAGAGAAGTATCCTTCCAATCCCAATGGTTCACCTAAAGGTATTACAGCACTTACAACCACAGACGGTCGGGCTACCATAATGATGCCCCATCCAGAGCGTGCATTCTTGACCAGGCAGTACTCTTGGCACCCATCAGGCTGGGGCACGCATGCGCCATGGTTTAAGATGTTCCAAAATGCCCGTGACTGGGTAAGATAAGCAACAAAAACAATCTGATGTAAGCTAAGCTAAACTCCATCAGATTGTCTTGTAAGGCATATTTGGTGCACTATGAATCTTAACTTAAGGCGGTTGTCCCACAGGCTCAAGCGACTTAACAACGTATGACTCCGCTTGTGCACGCCTTCTAATTCTTATCAAACGCTTTGCCAAATATTTGCGCTGTAAACGTCGTCTTAATTGACGTGATTCTACATATGTACTAATTTCTGCTCCCATGACACATTCCCTCGCCTCTCTTATTTGTTGTTTATGTTGTGGGGAGACTTTACTCCCCACAACCGTTCTAGGGTAAGAACTTGCAGCCATTAAGGCTTATTTATGATTGAATTGATCTATTTGCTGCGGGCAGGAAAGCTTAATCGCTTGTTTCTTCCTACTTAGCGGTTTTCGATCATAAGTACATACTACACACGCCGGACTAAACTGTCTGTTAAGCTTGCCACCGTACAAATCACAAAACTACTAAACAATAAATGTAAGATATATTACAATAATAGTGTGAAAAAACTTACAGTTGAATCTATACGGGAGCTGTTCCCAAGGCTGGACGTGCGTCGCTACGGTAAAAATCAGATTATTTGTTACCAAGGCGATAAGCCACAATATGTATTTTTTGTACTAAAGGGACATATCAAGTATTACGATATTGATGATGATGGTGACGAGAATATATTGCACATCGTCGGTCCCCAGAACATCTTTCCGATGCTTTATGCCTTTGGTGTCAGTTCAGAAATTGGTGCATTCTATGCCGCAATTGACGCGGTGGAAGTTATTACAATTCCGCTTCATGACTTCCATAGAGTAATAGAAACGGATATTAAGTTCTCTAATGCACTGACAAGATGGTTTCTGACCGAAATCGAACAGCTCGTCTTTCGCATCAATAGTTTTGAAAAGACAGATTCTAGGTCTAAAATCATGCATGCTCTTAAGTACTTATCCGTGAACTACGGTCAGCCCACAGGCACCTGGCAGCGCATTGACTTTGCTACTACCCAACAGTTTCTGGCTGATTTTACAGGGTTAACTAGAGAGACAGTTAGCACAATAATGAATGAACTAGAAAAGGCCAATACGGTGCGGTTTGGCAAGGGTCACCATCTTGAGGTTAGTAACTCAAAGCTAGACAAGATAAAGTAGGAGTAATTTCATATCGCCTATTTTATAAATATTTTGACGTATAGTATAATAACTATTCTAATAATTAGTATTTGTGAGACTATGTGACAAACCTATCACCAGGCACATCAGAAGCACTACTTACGGCTGATCCGTTTATAGTTGAAATAGAACCTGCCGTAGTGAGATATCTTGGGCCTATTCATTCCTATTCCGACATTATGGCTCGTGTACTGTTTGGTACTGAAGCAGATTCTGCCGTTAAGAGAGCTAGCTGGAAACCACCGTATTATCAGGACCATCCGAATTTTTCGGAGGTAACAGCAGGAATCTATCATGCCAAAACAGAACGATTAAATGTTGGAATTTTACCCGTAGAGAACACTAAGACAAGCACTGTACAGGAAGTCACAGACGCTCTACTTACTGGTGAATTTAACATTTTGGGTGAAGGTAGTTTGTTAATAGATCTGGTATTAGCGGGCGATGGTGATTCAGTTAATGATGTGCGTACAATTTATTCTCAATCTAAACCGTTTGGACAGGCTACAAAATTACTACGACGTCGGGATTTTACGCAAGAGCATGTTGAGAGCACATCAGCGGCCGCAGAGTTCGTGCACCGAAAAGGCCCTACTGTTGCGGCACTTTGTAGCCGACGTGCTGCACTTCACTATGATTTAAATGTTATTGAAGATAGCGTACAGGACGATCCAAATAACCAAACTAGGTTTCTTATTGTTGCATCACGTAAAGGTCCACGTCAGCCAGATCTTGAAATGCTTAAGCCGGGTGGACGTCTTGGTGCAGAAGAACAAGCTGTTGTGTCTGGAATTGTATCACCAACAAAGCCGGCTGTAGAAGATGGTTTTTTGCGAGCCATGAATCAAATGCATGATATGAACATTTGGTATGAACAAGAAGGACGACGCAATTCTCAACAACAACCTGCTGGTGGAGATCGGGATTACCTGATCAGATTTACGGGACAACCAAAAAACTTATGGGATGTCTTTAAAGAAGAACGCAGTTTTCGCGATCAGATGAAGTTTAGGTTATTAGGTGTCTATGCGGTTGGTAAACTATATGCTGAAGCATCTTAGATCCACAATTGATTCAGCTATGTTCACTACCCACTTCTGCCCAAAATACTATTTTTTTAACTTGGAATGCAGATCTTTAATGGTCGTAGCAGTATAGAAGAAACTATAGCCAAATAGTAAGTAGCTCAAGACATAGGCAATATCGATGAGAGTGTATGGCCAAATTAAATCGGTGTACTGGTCACTAAAGATTGCAAATAAAACATCGCCACTGAGCATACAAAGGAGTGCG
>Ga0209542_10018514_pt1 | contig 11264 bp, 18 predicted proteins | sample RifCSPhighO2_01_FD_184028 | JGI IMG/M metagenome (GOLD analysis project Ga0209542, IMG submission 184028) | Soil microbial communities from Rifle, Colorado - Rifle CSP2_plank highO2_0.1 (SPAdes) (version 2) | ecosystem: Environmental > Terrestrial > Deep subsurface > Rock core/Sediment ...
CCCGACAGCCCTTAGGGCAGGTCAGGCGTTGCCTCGCTGAGAATAGTATTGCGCCTGCCGCGTTCTACCTGCAATAAGGGCTGTCGGGTGAATGTACCGGCTGCCTCTGGGCTGCTCTTTGGCAACATCAAACAAGAAAGGGACAAATATGTGGAGCGTCATTTTGTGCATCGTGTTCTGCGCAACAACTGCTACGGCGCAGACGTTCTGGGAACGCATCAATCGCGTGCCCTGGAATGACCATGTTGCCGCAATGCCATGGCAGGTTGGCATCAGGACGCATGATGGTTCCGGGATGGCCGGCCACTACCACCATATGAGCCATGTGGACGCGCGGCTCACTGTTCGCCGCTTCGGCATCGGTGTTGGCCTGGGCTCGGCCTTTAACCGTCAGGATGAGGATTACCTTTCGTACCAGGAGCCCATCGCAGATCCTGGTCATCCATGGTACGGAAGGATGGTGCACCGTACGGTAAAGAAGTATTACCGGCATCACCGCAGGCTGGGCAGGCTGGAGATGATGTACATGCCGGTGGTGCTGCTGAGCGACCAGAGCGATGAAAAGGACAGGGGCCGGATGCTGCTTCCGATCCAGCTTTTCGCCGGCAGCCATCTGGAATGGACCACCAGGCGGTACTATGGGTACTCTGACCTCTTTCCGGATGAGGAACTGAGCGGCGGACATAATTTCCGGCCGTTTGCTGGCCTGCGCGTGCCCCTCCAGATGGCCCTCGGCAGCTGGCCTGTTTTTGAACTGCTTCTGGAGGCTGCCTACTTCCAGGGAATAGGGCCTGTCGGAGGGGCAGCCATCGGCATATTCTTCCCTGGACGCTTCGTGCGATAACCCAGCAAGCCAACCCAAGGGAAGTGAAGCCCGGCATTTTCCACCGCTGTACCAAGAGAACAAGGAGGTCACCGTGAAGCGTCATCTCAGCATCATCGCGTTGCTCTGCGTCATGGGGTACGGGGCAGCCTCGAATTCCATCCGGCCGGCGGAGCAGCAGGATGCACCGGTGGAAAAGCAGAATGCGCCGGCGGAGAAGCAGACCCCGGAACAGCTCTACGCCGCCGGGGCAGCCTTCGAGCATATCTTCAATGCGCTGCCGGAGCAGGATGCAGACACATTCCTGGGTTTCGGCCTCAACGAATTCACCCGCCAGCTGATGGCCGTCGGCCGGCATTTTTCTCCCGGCGACCAGGCGTTCGCCGACAGCGTGATCGCGGAAGCGCAGCGGATCACCAATTCCCTGAAGGAGCTCTACCCGCCGGAATCGCCGGCCAGCGACTCGCTCGCATCCTGGGCAAGGAACCTGGTGAGGTATGGCGAGATATTTGTCGGACGCATCCGCGGATTCAAGGCGTACGCCGCCCAGGAGAGAGGACGTGCAATCTTTGTCCGCACCGGCAAGTATACCGCCAGCTACCTGGCGATGTCCATCCCCGCCACCGTGGGCCCGGACCTGCAGTGCGAGATGTTCGCGATCCAGCACGCCCTGGGCAGGCTGGTGCAGGAGGCGCAGATGCTCCAATACCTGGCCTCCTGGCAGCCGGACAACATGCCCTGGGACGACGCAGTCTGCACCAAGTTCGACGTGCTCGTCCAGGGCCTCAGGTGGAACAGCCGCCACATCACAGCGCCGGCATCGCTGGTCCATCCGCCCATTGTTCTTGGCATGAACCAGTAACGCTCGGGCAGCAGTGAACAAGACAGCGGAAAGGAAATGTGCCATGACCAGAGGGCCGTAAACAGATGCGGGGCTCGCATGCGGCAAAAAATCTCTGCCGAACGGCAGAGTCAGGGAGATCCGGCGCACCAGATAAGTCGCTCGCAGATCCCTGCACTATTCATCCGTCCAGCCCAACCCAGGAGTATGGACAATGGCAACAAAGAAATCTCCAGAAGATCTCGTCGTGATCGAGAATGCGGCACTAGACGAGATCAAAGGGGGCGGTGTGATTCTTCGTGGTGTCGTCTCACCGGATTCACTCCTGCTCTTGCAGGTGGATGACTACCAGCGCGAGGCCATGCCGCTCAGTGCGATCTCCAGCATCCTCCAGGCATTGGAGGACGGTGAATCGCTTCCGGACATCGAGCTCGGCATGCGCGGCGATCGTTTCGAGGAGAAAGCGAGTGGCAGGGTAGTTCTGGAGGACCCGGTCTTCATCATTGACGGTGTCCAGCGCCGGAATGCTGCCGTGCATTTCCTCTCCCAGCATCCCGATGCCGTCGTGCGGATCGGGGCGACCATCCATTTCAACACGACAAAGGAATGGGAGCGTAATCGCTTCCTCACCCTGAACACCCAGCGGATCAGGGTGTCGCCGAACATCCACCTCCGCAACAAGCGCGAGGAGAGCCCGGCGGTACAGATGCTCTTCGGCCTGAGCACCAAGGACAATGGCTTTGTCCTCTGCAACCGGGTATCCTGGAACCAGCGCATGGCCAAGGGCGAACTCCTCACTGCGCTGATGTTTGCCAAGGTCGTCGGCATCCTGCACGCCCACAAGGCACCGACAAGGCGCAACCAGATCCATGAGCTCGTTCCCGCGCTGGACAAGGCCGTTGACATCTTCGGCGTGCAGATCATGCGGGAGAACATTCGGTCATTCTTCCAGCTCGTTGACGAGTGCTGGGGCGTGCGGCGTGTGCAGTACCGTGAGGGCGCAGCCTACATGCGCGGAGCGTTCCTGCAGGTGCTCGCCAATATCCTCACGACGCACCGCGACTTCTGGCAGCAGCCTGAGGAGAAAAGGCTGTATGTCGAGCCGTCGCTGATGCGCAAGATCAAGCTGTTCGCCGTCCATGACCCGTACGTGGTCAACCTGGCGAGCTCCGGCGGCAAGTCGCGTGAAATCCTGTTCCAGATGATGCGCGACCACATCAACAGCGGCAAGCGGACCAGGCGGATCGTCTCCCGCTCCGGGGACCAGGTCCCCCTGGATGATGGGGAGAGCGAAAGCAACGGGAACTGACACAACAACAGCACGAGGTATGCCATGACCAGAGGGCCGTGACATCACCAGCTCGTCTCCGGCAAAGAAACAGCAACGTCAGAAAGCAACATCACCATTTTCACCACGAAAGAGGTGTGCGATGGCGTCTTCACGGATGTCGCATGCTGCTGGCTGGGCCTCGGATGCTCCGACGCCTGCCCAGATGAAGGAGTTCTTCGCGCAGTGCGGAGGACAGAATCCACGCATTACTAGCGCCCGTCTCCAGGCATTTCTGCGGGGCAAGGACGCTGGCTGGTCGCCGATAAGAAGGCCGGAAATGGAGGGATCAAAGGGATATGAACTCATCTTCTGGGATTCTGACAGACAGCAGATCATTCCGGCCTCCAAGGTTCTCGAGATTACCGGCATCTTCTGGAAGACGTTCCGGAAGACGGGATCTCGGACCTTCCTGATGTACGCACAGCACCCGAGACGCGGTATGCTGGCGGATATCCGTTTCAAGGACGGGCCCAGGGGAGAAGGACACATTGGCTCGAGTTGGGCACTGGATGGGGGAAAGCGAGGTCTCCTGGGCAGTGGCCTCTTCAACGACTGGACGCGAGATGATGGCGTCGATCCGGAATACCTCGCGGAACTGATATTGGAAAACGCTCCCCCAGCAGAGCGCACCGCTTCGGTGGCTCAGTAGGCTTTGGAAAGCGACTCCCAACCCCCTCCGCGACCAAAGCGGTGCGGGTAAGTCAAAAGGACAAAACAGCTGGCGGCCGGCGCGGTTCCATGTCGGGGGCATGACAAATAATCCCCGCTTCGCCGCCGCCAGTCCCCTACCCCGGTAGCTCTAACTGGCAGAGCATCGGTCTCCAAAACCGAGGGCTGCAGGTTCAAATCCTGCCCGGGGTGCGAGGTGCACATGGGGTGCATCTCATAGCGGAATCCGGAGGTGCCGTATGCACTGCTCGGAGATCCGGTACCAATCCTTCCCCGCCGAGTCCAAAAAGATGTAGTCGGACGGTGAAGGTGCGGTAGGAGCCAACACGCAATCCCGCGCGCTCTCCCTGCTCCTGCCTGATGTGGGCTGCCTGGAGGGCCTGCTTTCCCTTTGGGCAGCCCTGGGCGGGGGTATCACAAGAACAGGTGGTCCTGGGTTTGCAGCATCTTGTATATGGGGTTCGTTCATCATCTCGCGCGGACGGTATCCGCAAAAGGATGGCCGCACAACAATAAGGAGGATCGCCATGGAATCGAGTCCTGCATCGTCTCGTGCTGTCGACCTTGCCGAAACAAGACAGTTCAAAATCGTCATGGAAGGCGTTCTCCGTATTCCGACGGGCCTTTCCATGCGGCAGCGCATCGCCAGAGGAGAGTATCACCGGGTCGACCCGCTGATCAGGAGGAGACCCTTCCGCACAACCGTCCCGTGCCGCTATGACGGGCACACCTGGATACGTCATGCGGTGGTGGATGTGCCCTTCAAGGTGTTCCTTTACGAGTGCTATATCAAATCATTGCGACAAGTGAGGTTGGACATGGGAAGGGAGGGATGCTCCCCGGGAACGCTCGCCGAGCTCCTCGTTCTTGGCGAAACACATCCGGAACTCCAACTGATGTTTCCCATCCCCGCTTCCGGGGTGGTGTCGGGCGCAGGCATGCTAGATGACCCCTTCATGATCCCGGTCTTGTGCAAGAGCGAGGAGGGTGACCGCGAGCTGCATCTGGTCCAACTTTTGATATGCTGGGCTCCCGGCAACGGATTCCTCGGTGTCGACAGGCCTTTTTGATTTGGGAACGACCGCACGAAAGGAAAATCCCATGAGCAGATCTCCTCCGGAGCGCTGTCCAGAGAGCTGATCCAGTGAACAGCAAGAGAAGCAGATGCAGCCTCATCCACTTACCAGAGAAGAGGGCGCCATGGCACCGTTCTTGGGAGAGAAAATCCAGGTCCGCCTGCCGAGGGATATCCTGAAGCAGCTCGACAACATCGCGAAAGGCCGGCTGCTCAGCCGCTCCGATGTCGTCCGGGAGGCGATCCTCGCGCACCTGAAGAAGTGATTCAGGCGGCGGGAAGCAGTTGCAGGCGGAAGCGCTGGAGCGCGCTGGATACGTCCAGTTGAAGTTCGATCCTTCTCCGCCTGCGCAAGGAATTCAGGATGCTGTCCATAATTTCCACTTTGGCAAGAGAGAGGAGGTGGCATCACATGCCCCAGTTCAAGAGAGGACACAACCGGCTGCTCAACGCGCTCCTCACAAAGGTTCGGAGGATAGCGGAGAACGCGAAAACCGAGGACGATTTCGGGCGCATCTTCGTCCTCCTCAGGCAGTTCGCGGCAGAGCAGGGGCTGATCCGGTACAACCACGCGCCGAAGTACTGGTTCATGGCCATCATGGGGCTCATCATCGGGGCAACCGGGCTGCTGATCTACCTGTTCCCGGAGCACCGGATAGTGGCTGACGGCTACGGGTACATCCTTATCGGAGCCGCTGCTGTTCCGTTGATAGTATTGCTGGCCTGGGCAGGCGGTCAAAGCTGCAAAATCAGCGGGATCAGCGACCTCATCTTCAAGAAGGACATGTACTTCGACAACGAGCTGAAGGCCGTCCCGGTCCCGAAAGGAACCTACAAGGGGCTCCATGCGGCGTTCGGCGACTTCCGGGACAGGGGAGAGGAGGACAGGTACATCGAACAGATGGTGGAGGGAAACCACCGCTCGGAGATCTTCCCCTTCCCGTACCGGTACTACACCTTCCACTATGTGGAGGTGTACTATGTGCTGGTGACCAGGAAGATAGGGAATTCGACATATGTGACCACGGAGCGGAGGACCAGGACGTGCTACCGGTACGGGCTCCTGCTCGACTTCCCCTACGCCAAGCGGCTGGCGGTGGTGTCCTCCGGCGGCAGGTATGATTACGCCGGAGAGTGGGAGCCGACATCGCACGAATTCAGCAGCCGCTTCAATGTCCATTGCGACGAGCAGATCGCGGCCAGCAGATTCCTCAAGCCCTCGGTGGTCCGGGAGTTCGTGGGCATGGCCGGCATCGGCGGGTTGAACGTGGAGATCAACGGGGTTGGCCAGATGTGCGTCTCGTTCTCTGACAGCGATGTCCTGCTCATGGCAAGGGGGTATTCCATCGCTGAGCCGGATGCGTTCGAAAAGGAGATCATGGGCATGCTCCGGCCGCCCAAGCTGAACAGGCTGCTGCGGTTCATCGAGGTGCTGAAGAAGCACAACGACAGCAACTTCTAACCCGCTTCAACGAAAGAAGGGAGCTTGGACCATGGACCAGACCATGATACTCATCGGAATCGCGGCATTCGCACTCCTGATCGCCGTGGCCTATGCAATCTCGACCCGGAACGGGATCGTTGCCAACAAGAACAATGTCCTACGGGCGTGGGCAGATGTCATCGCCTACCAGCGCAAGAAGCTGAACGTCATTCCGGAGCTGGAGCGGGGCATCAGGGAGCACCTGGAATTCGAGCAGGGGCTCCTGACCAACATCACCAGTATCCGCTCCATGGTCAGCAACCTCTCGGACAAGGCCATCGAGCCGGGGCATCTCCAGGCGATCGAGGCCAAGACCAAGGAGCTTCTGGCGGGGATCCGCATCGCCGTGGAGAACTATCCGCAGCTGCGCACCACCGAGCTCTACAGCAGGTGGATGAACGCGCTGGAGGAGATCGAGGACAACATCGCTGCGGCCATCACGGTGTTCAACGCTGCTGTTGAGCGCTTCAACAACTGCATCCAGCAGTTCCCGGCGAATGTCGTCAACAGCTGGCTCAACCAGGAAGCCGTGCTGCAGGCTTTCACCGACACCCGGGCGGCCAGCGGTATCGAGTACAAGCCGGGATTCAGCGCCTGAATCTGTCTGCCATCACCGATCCCAACGGCGGGGCGCCACATCAACCCTATCGCAGAGGAGACTCCATTATCGGAGAAGCCCCTGCCTCACATGCCTTCCGGGGCAGGGGCTTCTTTGCGGGCGTAGCTCAGCGGCAGAGCGCTTCTTTACAGAGAAGATATCGCAGGTTCGAATCCTAATCCGGCGGCGAGAGAGACGCAACATTTATATCCCCACTATTCTTGAAACGTTTCTATGAGGATCGCCTATACCAAGCACGCTGACATTCAGATTGAGAAGCGAAAATTGGAAAAGATTTGGGTTGAAGAAGTTATCAAATCTCCGGACAGGACGGAAAGGGGAGGAATCAATAAATATTACGCAAGCAAGAAACTCAACGGAATCACGCTGGAAGTTGTGTACACCAAAGAAAGGTTTATAAAGGTCATTACTGTTTACCCATTGCCATGAAAATCAGATACGACCCCGATGCGGATGCCATGTATATCACGCTGCGTGATGCAGAAGTGGCCAGCACCAAAAAGATGGATAAGACCACCATTGTGGACTACGATAAAGAAGGCCAATTAATCGGGGTAGAGATTCTGTTTGTGAAAGAAACCAATCCCGGGTTGCTGAGGGAAATACAGGTGGAAAACCTGATTTCTGCGTAAAAATCTTCCAATATAGAATGTCCAACTTGGGGAAGCTGGTAGCTGATTTCTTTTCCACTCAACCGAAACATCACCCATCAGCAGTCCGAACAGGAGGAAGCGATGGAAGCTCAGATGGTGTTCAAGGTGCCGCCGGAAGGCAGGAAGGTCATGGCGAGGCAGGCGTGGACGGTGATTGGTGCCCTGGGGATATTCTGTGCTGTTTTCGTGGTTTCTGGATATATCTCGTTTTTGTATCGACATCAGGAAGTTGCTGCATCAGTGATGGGTGCCTTATCCCTGATATTCCGCCTATTCATGATACTGGCAGGGATACTCTGCGCCGTTGCGTTGCCGATATTTTCCCTCTACATGTACTTCCGCTTCTACCGCCGTGGGGTCTGGACCAAGACCACCATAGACCGGGAGGGGAAAAAGATCGTCCAGCTATCTCCCAGAAAGCAGGAGAGCTGGAATTTCCATGCCGTCGTCTCCGCAGAATTCCACGAAGACCGCAGTTGGCTCACCGGATGGGCAAGCAGGGACACCGGCATCGGCGACATCCGGCTTAAGGTGATGCGGTTCAACACCGAGCAGATCCCGCAGGCCGTCACCAGCATGATCGAGATCCCCGGCCAGCACCGCTCTGCCTTCATCGCGCTGGAGCAGTTCCTCCGGGGGCTGCCGACGCTGGAAGGCATCATCGCGTTCACCCAAGCGCAAACCGGAAAGTGAGGAATGCCATGCCCCTCGTCCTGGTGGTTGACGACTACCCGATGTGGCACGAGATGTACCATAGGCAGCTGGACGGCAGGATAGATCTCATCAGCGCGCGTTCCGCGGAAGAAGCCAAGCGCGTGTTCAATGCCCGTCACAAGAAACTTGCTGCCATCGCCCTGGGCACCTGCGCTGCCGTGCAGCCGACGACGCTCCACCTGGTTCCGCTCTTCCGGCTGAAATTCAATGGGCCGATCATCGCCGTTTCCACGGTTCCTGGCTATCGGCAGCAGCTCATGCAAGCCGGCTGCAGCCATGAGATAGACAAGGTTTATCTGGCTCAGCTTCTGCTGCATCTGTTTGCACCGCAGCAGGAAGCATCCTGCTGAGCGCGAGGAAAGAGGAAAGGAAATAGCATGAACTGCCTTCCGGTCAGCCTCATGCTCTCCGCGCTGCCGCTGGCGTCAGCAGTCTCCCTGGCCATCGATGCCGCGTTGGGCTATGCCCTGAGGCATTTGCCCCCGTACAGGCGCATGCCGGTTCATTCTTTTATGCTCATGGTGCTGCTGGTCAATTGCCTAATCCTGCCGAAGGACGCATCACTCATCATGAGTACCCTGTTCAGCACGGTCGGCTACACTGTCGGCTTCCTGCTGCCGGGGATCAACAGAGAGGAGGAGAGGTCATGAGATCATTTCAGTTGATCGCAGAATACGAAGATCTGCGGGAGAGGCTGAAGCATGCAGCCAGCATCATGTATGACCAGCACGTCCCCCCGGAAGTCTCCAGGCAATCAGCCACGGTCGCCGCTGCGCTCTGGTCGCTGCTGCCCTGGGTGTTTGACCTGCGCGTGGAGGGCGAGGAGGCGGCAAGCATAGCATTATGCCGGCTGGTCAATCTCCTGATCCTCCGCATCGTCGGGAGAGATGAGCAGCTTCCGGATCTCCTCCGCCTCCTCGAAGATGATATCAGGACCCTGCATAAGATCCGCCAGGGCAACAGCGGAAGAGAGCTCCTCGCCGGGCTGAGCGCCCATCTCCTGCATCGCTACGCCGGCTTCGGCCTCACGCCCGGGCACCTGAACCATGCGGCAGAAAGCAAGCAGCAGTAACACCGTTGCATACCGTTCACGGATGGACACATCTCCACAGAAGAAGGAGAGGGGGGCAATCTATGCTTACCAGCATTGTCATGCAGCATGATGCAGGGATAGAGGTGTCTGTCACCCTGCTGATTAATGCGTTTCCCTGGATGCTCCAGGTTGCGCTTTCCGCCCTGCTGGTGCTGAACTGGCGCAAGACGCGGAGATTGGGCATTTATCATGGGCTTCGCTTCTGGATAATCGTATCCTATCCGTTCGCTCTTCTGGTTTTCCACCTGGCCCTGCTCTTGTCCACCACCGGCTGGCTACCCGCGGATGTAGGGCTTGGCCACGATATGCAGCGGCTCCAAACAAGTATAGGATTCATTGCCGCTGCTGCATTTCTCATTTGGTGGAATAACCTGCGGCAGCGCGAGAGGAAAACGCCACCCGCTTTCCACCAGCCATCGGGCAGCTGAACAGGCATCTACCAACGCCGAAACGAAGAAAGGACTTACCTATGCGACACACATTGTTTCTGCTCACCCTCTGCCTGCCGCTGTTCCAGTGCAGCAGGACACCTGCCGATGAGGTCTTCAGCAGGCGGGAGATCTCCAGTGTTGCGGGGCTGTCCAGCGCCTATGATGATGCGGCAGGCAGCGTCTACATCCAGGTGGATGTGCCAAAGAGGGAACAGGAGGCCGCGGCAGTCGTCGAGCTCATGATAAAGGTCGCACACTGGCAGCGGCTGTTCCCCAAAAAGAGGATCAATACATGGTCTGTCGTCACCGGCGACGAGGGCAGTTACGGCCATCCGGTCGTCGCCGGCCTGCTCATCCACTACGAGCGGCAGTGAGCGCTGCGCTGTGTATGCCTGCCTTTGCCACATCACTCATCAGTGGGGCCGGTGTAATTTTTGTGGCGACAATCTTCTTCTCAAATCAGAATGCGCGCTACGGCCTTCGTCTCACGTGCATGATCGCGGCCGGAGTGGCGCTCGTCTTCGCGTACCTGATGCCGGAACATGCCCCAACGCTGATTAGCGGCGCAGGCTCCATCGCGGCGATTTCGCTGTTCTTCTTCTAGGGATAAGCCCTTCCACTGCAAAACAATCCATGCCTTATCCAAGAAAGGGGTTCACTATGCCCGCACTCATCTGCATCATCCTGCTTGCCGCCATCACCCCGTCCTTCGCCGCCGACGGAGCCGCCCTCACCGACAGCGCATTCGTTATCCGCAGGGAGCGGCTCGGGCAGATGCACCGCCGCATGGAAGAGATGCAGCCTGAGGCGGTCCGCCGGATCATGCAGCAGCCGGACAGGGTCAAGCAGCAGCTTGCCCGGCTGGATCAGAGCAGCAAATCCTCCCATTCCTTTGTACTGGCCAGCCTGCAGCGCAACCGCGGCTCCATCCTGTTTGACGTGGCAGCCGCCGGCGCCTGGGGGACAGCCCTTCATCTCGCCATGATGGAGTCCGACCTCGAGCAGGAGATCCGCAGCGGCTCCCTCCGCTTCACCACCTACCAGATCCTCCACCGGGTGGTGAGGAGATGCCTGGACAGCAATGAGCAGATCTTCCGCTTCCCCGCAGACCGCTCCGGCATCGTGGAGTTCCTGGACAGCCGCGCGGAAGCGGTATCCGCCATCTGCATGGGAGGCGGCATCAACCTCGCCATCTCCCTCTCCATCCTCCATGCGATGCTGGAGTCGGACGCGAACGTGGTCGAGCTGCTGAGCCATTGAGCGGCAGCATTCTGCACAACATCTTTTCCCCAGAGGAGGTTCAGCATGGACCAGAACCAGGTGTCGCAGCTGAAAAGCGCAGTGTCGTTTTTCCTGCGCAACAATGAACCCGCTTCGGCAGTCAGGATCGCTTGCCAGCTTCCCGAGCCGGAACGCACCGCCCAACTCACCACCATCCTGCTGAAGCAGGTGGAGTATGGACAGCTGGATGATGCCCGGAAGACTGCACGACTGCTTGGCCTGGAGCTGACTGTCGCCCAACTCACCACCATC
>Ga0209542_10018515_pt1 | contig 11264 bp, 10 predicted proteins | sample RifCSPhighO2_01_FD_184028 | JGI IMG/M metagenome (GOLD analysis project Ga0209542, IMG submission 184028) | Soil microbial communities from Rifle, Colorado - Rifle CSP2_plank highO2_0.1 (SPAdes) (version 2) | ecosystem: Environmental > Terrestrial > Deep subsurface > Rock core/Sediment ...
AAGAATGGTGCGGGAAATCAGAAAAATACCCACGGGGATACACGCTGAATCGGGAATGCAGTGTCTAGAGGAAACATGTGCTGGGCGGGATTTTTCTGCTATCATAAGCCGATGCCCCGAACCAATACTCTCACAGCCCCTTTCCTACAGTTCTTTTCTAATTCCCACCATTATTATCAACCTAGCTGGGGCGAAATTTGCTGAGTATGATACGGGGTGAACAACGACTTTTAACCGGCCTTCAGCCATCCGGCGCGCTTCATATAGGCAATTATTTCGGCGCTCTGAAGCCGTTCGTGGAACTCGCGAAAGAGCACGAGAGCATGCTCATGATCGCCGATTATCATGCGCTTACGACAATCAAAAATCCAGTACAGCTCCAAGCAAACATAATGGATGCGGCGCGGGATTATCTTGCGGCGGGGATTGAGCCGAAGAAAGTAATCGTCTTCAAGCAGTCGGATGTACCGGAGCACATGGAGCTCGCGTGGATATTCCAGTGCCTCGTTTCGGTTTCATTTCTTGGACTGGCGCATGCGTACAAAGACAAGTTAGCGCAGGGGTTGGAGGCGAATGCCGGCCTTTTTGCATATCCTATGCTCATGGCGGCCGACATATTGCTCTACGACACCGACGTCGTCCCTGTGGGCACCGACCAGCGTCAGCACGTGGAATACGCGCGCGAGGCGGCGAGCAAATTCAACAACGCGTTCGGCGCGACATTCAAAGAACCGAAAGAGATGATAATGCGCGACGTTGCTATTGTGCCGGGGACTGATGGTCGGAAGATGAGCAAGAGCTATGGCAACACGATTCCGCTTTTCGGGACGAAAGATGAAATCAGGAAATCTGTCATGGGCATTCTCACAGATTCAAAAGGTGAAAGTCCGGAGAACGTGTATGCTATTCACGCGCTTTTTAAGAGCAAAGAAGAATTAGCTGTGATATATAAAACCAACAAAGGTAATTACAAGGCACTCAAAGAGGCGCTTGTGGAAGACATGGATGCTTTCTTTTTCTCCATGCGCCAAAGGCGCGAGAGTATTACAGACGAGGAGATTAAAAACGTATTAAAAGACGGGGGAGAAAAAGCCCGCGCACTGGCCTCGGCGAAGATGCGCGATGTCCGCCAGAAGGTCGGAGTATCTGTATGAGTATTCATTATTCGTTGCCCAACATTCACGCTTCCGTATGATAGACCGCGTATTAAATAAAGATTTACCGCAAAAAATAGGGCAGAATATTTCCATTGCTGGATGGGTTGATATCCGGCGCGACCACGGCAAATTGATTTTCTTGGATATTCGCGACAGGAGCGGGATTGCGCAGGTTGTCGTTACCCCAAAGGCATCGGGTGCTCTTGAAACCGCCAAAACCCTGCGTCCGCAGTGGGTGGTTGCAATTCAAGGCGAGGCCAAAGAAAGGCCGGAGTCCATGCAGACGGAAGGGAAGCTAGGCCGGATTGAGCTTGTTGCAGAACAAATTCAGGTACTGTCCGAATCGCAGGAACTGCCTTTTGATCTTTCCGGGGAATTGAATCTTGACACATATCTTGATTACCTGCCTCTTACCATGCGTTCACAAAGAGCAAGAGACATCTTCGCGGTACAGGCAAGTATTTTGGAGGCATACCGCGCCTCTCTCCACGCGCAAGATTTTACTGAATATGTTTCTCCGGCGATTGTCGGCGGGGATGCAGAGGGGGGCGCCGCTGTATTCAAGGTGGATTATCACTATGACAAAACCGCATACCTCGCGACTAGCCCCCAACTTTACAAGCAAATTATGGTCGGACCGCTTGAGCGCGTATGCACGATAGCAAAAGTATTCCGGGCCGAGAAAAGCTCTACGACCAGGCATCTGTCTGAAATTACTCAAATGGATTTTGAGATGGGATTCATACAAAGCCACTTGGATGTATTGAAAGTTCTTGAGCAGGTGATTCGCGACGTAGTTAACACAGTCGGTGAGAAACACGCGGATATATTCTCTCGATTCAAGGTTGAAATTCCTAAATTGCCTGAAAAACAATTTCCCATTCTCACACTAAAAGAAGTCCATAAAATCCTTGGGATAAAGGAGGCTTCGGATATGGATCCTGAACAGGAGCGCAGGATTTCAGAATGGGCGAAGAAAGAACACGGGTCTGACTTCATTTTCATAACAGCTTTTCCCTCAACGGGCCGGGCTTTTTACACATATGAGGACCCCGCCGAGGCGCCATATTCCCGGGGATTTGACTTGTTGTTCCGCGGTTTGGAAATTAATAGCGGGTCGCAAAGAATTCATAATTATGAAAGCATTATTTCGCGAATGAAAGAGCGCGGTCTAGACCCAGAAAAGTTCTCGTATTATTTGCAAGCGTTTAAATACGGGATGCCTCCTCACGGCGGATCATCAACCGGACTGGAGCGATTCACTGCACGAATGCTTGAACTTGCTAACGTGAAAGAAGCAACGGCATTCCCGCGCGACATGAACCGCATAGATGTGCGGTTGAGAGAGTAGCTCCGAGCTTTATGCCGAAATTCAATATCTCAACAGAGAATTTTTCTGGACCGCTGGAAACTCTCTTGAATATGATAGAGGAGCGTCGTATGTCAATATCCGATATATCTCTCGCGAATGTTACAGACGCGTACCTAGCTTACGTAGAAAAACTTCCTTCGCTGCCCCTCGGCGAGACCGCGCAATTTGTTTTAGTTGCTTCAACACTCCTGCTTATAAAGTCCCGTACACTTTTACCGATGCTTGAGCTTTCCTCTGAGGAAAAAGAAAGTGTTGAAGAGCTTGAGCGCCGGCTTGCGCGCTATGCCATTATCCGCAAATCCGCGCGGTTGCTTAGGAAAGAATGGGGGAGGGCGCCCTTGCTTTTCCCCAGCCGCGCGCCTCTTCTAGAGCCGGTATTTACCCCGGGCAGAATCAGCGTCAGCTCTATTGCAAATGCTATTATGCGTTTAGTAAGCATTCTGCCTAAGATTGAAGAAACGGCGAAAGCGCTTGTGGCTCCAGTCTTGGCGCTTGAAGACGTGATTGTGCGACTGGAAAAGCGCCTAGCCTCCGCCGTGCGCGCACGTTTTAGCGAGCTCACGAAATCTGCGGACAAGCACGAGATGATAGTGTATTTCCTTGCAATGCTGGAGCTAGTGCGCGGAGGTTCTATAAGCGCAACACAGGAGCGGATTTTTAGCGACATCACTCTTGAGGCAGAGGCGCTTGCCGCACCGCGCTATGGTTCTAAATAAATAATATGAGTGTTGAAGATAAAAAGAGGTCGTGGAAAAACATACCGGAACTTGCCGCGCTCGCTGAAGCTTTTTTGTTTGCAGAAGGCGAGCCCTTACCGGTACGCAAATTGAAACAAATCTTGGAATGTTCCGATGCAGGTTTTGATTCGGCGATGAACGAATTGGCGAGAAAAAGAGCGGGTAGCGGTATTGCTCTCGTGAGAACTGCAGACGAAGTCAGTCTTGCCGTCTCCGCTTTATGCGCGCCTGCAATCCGCGCAGAAAATGAACGAGAGCTTGCGCGCGAAATAGGCGATGCGGGCTTGGAGGTCTTGGCGATACTTCTCTACCGCGGCCCGTCCACGCGTTCGCAAATTGATTACATACGCGGAGTAAACACAAGCACTACTCTGCGGACGCTTCTTTCAAGAGGACTTGCACAGCGCACCGGGAACCCTAACGATGCACGGGAATATATTTATAGCGCCACCGCAGAACTCTTAGCATATCTTGGAGTTACGGATAAAGAACAACTGCCTGATTACATGGCTATTGCAGGCGAGTTATCCGTATTTGAAACAACGCAGGCGCAGGCTGAACACGAAGATGAGCCCCTTTGAAAGAAATCAAATCCGTACATATTCAATATGCCAGAGGAAAAAAAAGCAAATCCAATACCGGAAGCATTGCCCGCTTCTCAAACGGTTGGAATACCGATTGAACAATTTATGCCAGATGAACCCGTGCGGGTAGAGGGGCGCGGTATAGAGTGGGCAACGCTCCCGTCGCTTGTTTTGGCCATGTTTTTCCTGGGGGCTATAGCAGTTACTTTAGAATACGAGAGCACGAAACATGCCCCACGAATCGCGTTAGAGGCGGCCGCTGCCACTTCGCAGGATTCTTTTGAGGGAGTAGTGTTGACTGCAAAATCTGCGCTCGTACAAGATATGTTGAACGGAAAGATTCTTTACTCAAAAAATCCGGATATCCAATTGCCGCTAGCATCTCTAACGAAAGTTCCTCTTATGCTCGCGGTAAGTGAAGTGCTGTCTATGGATACCGTGATTACAATCCCCTATGATACGGCTCCAAAAGGAAGTGCTGAACGTCTGGCAAAGGGCGAGAAATGGCCGGTGAGAGATGTTACTAACTTCACACTAATCGCGTCTTCAAACACTGGTGCGGAAATATTGGCATCGGCTGCAGATACGGCCATACGTGAAAGATTCAAAGAGGCGCCGGAAGGAGGGGCTGCGCTTTGGCGCATGAACAAAATAGCAGAGGAGCTGGGGCTCGCGCACACATATTTTCTGAACGTGAGCGGGCTCGATGTTAGCACCACTCTTTCGGGCGCTTATGGATCGGCCGGAGATATGGCAAAATTATTCAAATATGCGGCAACGGAGAAGCCGGGTGTTTTTGCGGGTACTGCAAAAGGAGGACTCTTTCTTACGTCTCCAAACGGAGATGTAAAAACAAGAGCGTTTAATACCAACGAAGCACTCGGCGATATTCCAGGTCTTATAATGGGTAAAACCGGTACGACGGATCTGGCCGGAGGAAATCTGGCAATAGTGTTTGACGTAGGACCTGCGCATCCTGTTGTGGCCATTGTCCTTGGTTCAACGCGAGAGGCCCGTTTTGAAGACATGAAACTACTCATTGCAAAAACACAAGAAGCGATTTCTCAAACAAACAATTAATTTAGAAATATTATGTTCTCCGACATTGTACGAATACTTGTTCCCGCCACAGCTTCTTTCATTGTGGGTATCGCTATTGCCCCAATCATTACGCACTATCTGTATAAATATAAGGCGTGGAAAAAAAGTCCTGGCAAAAGCGCACTGGACGGTTCAAGTGCTTTGGAATTCAATCGCTTGCACGAAGCAAATGAGACGCGGGCCCCGCGCATGGGAGGAATTATCGTGTGGGCGTCTCTCTTACTCACTATTGTTGGCATTGCAATCGTCGCCAAGTTTGTGCCGAGCGCGGAGATATTAAAGTTGAATTTCTTAAGCCGAAGCCAAACATGGATACCGCTGGCCGCATTACTTATAGGGGCATTTGCAGGACTGATTGACGATTTGCTCGTAATACGCCCAGGAGGTAACGGCTTGTCTCTTACTGTCCGGCTTCTGACAGTGGTAATTCTTTCGTGCTTTATAGGGTGGTGGTTTTGGGCAAAACTTGGCGTGACCGTCGTAGGAATACCTTTCGGGGCACCCATATCAATAGGGTGGCTTGTGATACCTCTTTTTGTATTGATGTCTCTTGCCGTGTACGCAAGCGGGGTTATAGACGGCATTGACGGTCTGTCGGGGGGAGTTTTCGCCTCTGTTTTTGCCTCATATACCATCATTGCTTTTGTGCAAGACCAAATAGATTTGGCTGCATTTTCTGCGGCGATACTCGGAGGACTACTCGCTTTTCTTTGGTTTAACATTCCCCCCGCTCGGTTTTATATGTCGGATACGGGAACGATGGGACTGACCCTTACAATAGCCGTAATTGCTTTTATGACAGATAGTCTGGGCGGGGGTATAGGCATCGCAGTATTGCCTATTATCGGTGGCCTGCTTGTGGCGACTGTCGCATCTGATATCGCACAGGTAGTTTCAAAGAAATTCTTTGGCAGGAAGTTATTCCGCATTGCGCCTCTTCATCATCATTTTGAAGCAATTGGCTGGCCAGGCTACAAGGTGGTTATGCGCTACTGGATTCTTTCTGTTATTTTTGCATTTGCCGGAGTCATCATCGCCGTTATAGGCGTATTGCATGTGTGAGCAAGTCAAGAACACATATTGATAAGCCGTTGGCGCTTCTACTTTCAGTGCTGGTTCTGGGCGGGGCGCTGATATTTGCTTCCGCCGCGTTCGGACTCCTTGCCCGCGGGAACGGAAATATTTCTTCCGTTGTATTTAACCACCTTATTTTGGGAATCGGCGCAGGATTAATCGGCCTGATTTTCGCCAGTTCCATACAATATCGGCATTGGAGAGCCCTAGCCCCATATATCTATGTGTTTTCTCTTATTGCAACTGCCCTGGTTTTTGTTCCAAGTATAGGAATGGAGTATGGGGGAGGGAAGCGTTGGATAGATGTATTTGGGGTGTCGTTCCAGCCCGTGGAAATCTTGAAAATCGGCGCTGTGATTTTCGCTGCTGCATACTTCAGCACTGTACATGCGCGCATCCAGTCTATGTACTACGGGCTGGGCGGACTGTTGGCAATCCTCGCCGTCCCCTGTGCGGTCCTGGTCCTTCAACCGGATATCGGGAGTTTGGGCATAGTAGTTGCCGGAGTACTTGCGATTTACATTGCTGCCGGCGCTCCCTGGCGCCATATCCTGATTGTGTTGTGCATAGCACCTATTGCTCTCGGAGTTCTAATGATTTGGAAGCCTTATATAAAAGATAGGGTGACGACATTTATCCATCCGGCGCAAAATCAACAGGCCGAGGGGTACCAAATAAAACAATCCCTGATTGCAATAGGGTCCGGCGGGTTTTCCGGAAGGGGATTCGGCCAAGGAATCCAGAAATTCACTTATCTGCCCGAACCCATGGGGGACTCAATCTTCGCCGTATCCGGCGAAGAGTTTGGCTTCATAGGAGAAGTAACTATTGTTATTTTATTTCTTCTTTTTGCTTTACGCGGTTTTAACATTGCATCGCATACGCCCGATATGTTCGGAGGCCTGCTTGCTATAGGCATATCCGGCTACCTCGGTATGGAAGCATTTATCAATATGGCAGCGATGCTCGGGATTCTTCCTTTGACGGGGATACCTCTTACATTCATAAGTCAGGGCGGAAGCGCCATGATGGCATCTCTTGTGAGCGCCGGCATTCTCTTAAATGTGTCTAAACGCTCTTACTGATTGACCGCCCTCGTAAACGGTTATGTTAAACTGTTATTATGCGCATCGCACTCACAGGCGGGGGTTCCGGAGGGCATTTTTACCCGCTCATAGCCGTTGCAGAAGCATTGGAAGATATCGCAAAAGAGAGGCGGCTAATTGAGCCGGAGCTCTATTACATAGGACCCGCGCCTTTTGATGCGCTTACGCTCCAGGAACACGACATACAGCATTATGAAATCAGCGCCGGGCGCGTACGATACTACAGAAGCGCCCTTAATTTCTTTGGTTTGTTTAAAACTACTTGGGGCGTGATTCTTGGGACAATAAAAATGTTCAGTATTTATCCCGACGTCATATTCTCTACCGGCGGATTTGCTGCATATCCAGCGCTTGTCGCAGCGCGCCTGCTTAGAATCCCGGTCATAATCTATGACGCAGACTCTTCTCCGGGTCGGGTTTCCTTGTGGTCGTCAAAATTCGCGCAATTGATTGCAATTGCGCACCCTGATGCGGCCAAGCAGTTCCCTAAGAAAGTTCAGCATATAATAGCCCGCGTCGGCCACCCGATAAGAAAGGAGATAGAGAATCCCGCGCGCGAAGGAGGTTACGAATTCTTGGGCCTTGAAAAGTCAGTACCCACGGTATTTGTCATGGGCGGGTCTCAAGGCGCCGTAACAATTAACAATGCGGTTTTAGACGCACTGCCGGAACTGGTTAGCCGTTACAATGTCGTACACCAGACAGGAACTGCAAATTTAGTTGAAGCTACGCGCATTGCGAGATTAGTTCTTAGAAATAACGATCACGAAAAAAGATACCGCGCTTTCGGACTCTTGAACACGCTTGCCCTGCGAATGACCGCCGGCATTGCGTCAATTGTAATAGCGCGCGCGGGGAGCGGAACTATCTTTGAAATCGCCAGCTGGGGGATACCGTCAATACTGGTCCCTATACCTCTGGACGTTTCTCACGACCAGACAGAAAACGCCTTTTCATATGCGCGCGCGGGTGCTTCTATAGTGCTGGAACAGCAAAATCTGACCAAACATCTTCTGCTAGCCGAAATTGACCGGATTCTCGGCGATCAGGCGTTAAGGGAAAGGATGTCTGAATCTGCCCGCAACTTCTCGCGCAGAGACAGTGCAAAAAAAATCGCTACTGCAATTATTGATATAGCCCTAGAACATGAGACGATATGAGTAAAGTACGCGTACGTCTGCCTCCGAGCCCTACAGGATACTGCCATGTGGGGACTGCCCGAATGGCGATAATTAATTTTCTATTTGCCAAAAAGAATAACGGCACGGTTGTATTTAGAAGCGAAGACACGGATAAGGAAAGAAGCACAAGTGAATTTGAGGCCGACATAATAGACTCTTTGCATTGGCTGGGTCTTCGGTGGAACGAATTTTACAGGCAATCAGAGCGCACAGATATCTACCGCGAAGCGCTAAAAATCCTGATAGATTCCGACAAGGCTTATATATCTGAAGAGGAAAGCAAAAGAGAAACGGGCAAAATGATGCGCGTGGTCCGCCTGAAAAATCCCGGCCGGAGGATAACATTTGCCGACCTGATACGCGGGGAAATAACGTTTGATACAAAAGAGCTTGGTGACTTTGTGATTGCACGTTCTGTGGATGACCCGCTGTATCATTTCGCGGTTGTTGTTGATGACGCAGATATGGCCATAACACATGTGATTCGCGGAGATGACCATATTTCAAATACGCCGCGGCAAATTCTGATTCAGGAGAGTCTTGGGTATGAAAGGCCACGATATGCGCACTATCCGCTTTTACTTGGTTCCGATAAATCAAAACTCTCTAAGAGGACAGGTGATACGGCTGTTAGAAGCTATAAAGACGAGGGATATCTCTCGGAGGCATTCTTAAATTACATAGCAGTACTAGGATGGACGCCAAAGTCACAGAGAGAAATTCTCTCGCTCCCAGAAATGATAGAGGAATTTGATATTAAGGACCTGCACAAGAGCGGGGCTGTATTTGATATTGAGAAACTACGGTGGTTCAATCGCCAGTATCAGCTCGCCATGCCGCCGGATGAATTTGCAAAACAGGCGCTCGCAATCACGGAAGAGGCGGTTAGTAAACGCGGATTGGAGTGGAGCACTGAAACAGGTACGCGTCTGATAGGAATGCTCCGCGAGAGAATTTCCGTATGGAAAGACATTCGGCTGTTAGTTGAGAAGGAGGAATTGGATTATTTCTTTAGAGAACCGGCCTACGATGTTACCGTGCTGCCGGGGAAAAACGGCACGCGGGAATCGGCGATACAGCATCTGAATGCCGTACGAAAGATTCTCACGGATATCCCCGACAACGGGTTCAAGAAACCGGAAACGTTAAAACAGCACATCTGGGACTATGCCGTTAAAGAGGGTACGGGAGCCGTACTATGGCCGTTCCGCTACGCGCTTACGGGATTGGAGCGTTCCCCCGATCCGTTTTTTGTCGCCTCTGTTCTCGGAAAACAAACCGCCATTAAACGCGTCGCGGCGGCGGCTAGAGCGCTCACTGCCGTATGAAAGCGAGTGTGCGGTGGTGCGCCGCGTTCGTGGCCGCGGCGGCAATCATACCGGCGCTGGTTCTTGCCCAATCCACCGACGAGCTGCAAAAGCAAATAGATGAGCACAATGCGCAAATCGCCGCGCTCAATAAGGAGGTAGAGCAATACCAAAAGCAGTTGGATGCGACATCCGAGAAAAAGCAGACGCTCCAAAATGAGCTGGACCAACTGAATATCTCGCGGAAGAAAATTACCGCATCAATTACCGTGACGAAAAATCAGATTAGTGCCACACAACTCCAGATTCAGCAACTGGCGAGCGGGATTCACGGCAAAGAAACCTCCATCAGCGGGTACCAGGCCTCAATAGGAGAATCATTGAGGGAGCTTGACCGGAAGGATGCCGTTTCACTCGCTGAATTATTGCTTTCCAATGATTCAATCTCGTCAGCGTGGGCCGACGCGGAAGCCGTTCTCCAGCTTCAGACAGCCGTGCGGGATGACATCATCCGCCTCGCGGGCGAGAAGGAATCCCTGACTAAAACGAAAACTGCCGCCGAACAGAAACAGGCGCAGTTAGAGAAGCAGCGGCGAACGCTTGTCGTACAGCAGGGCTCGCTTGATGCCACGGTAAAGGCGCAAAAAGAACTGTTGGCGCAAACGAAATCGCAGGAGTCCAGCTATCAGGCGATATTGCGCCAAAAACAGGCAGAAATGGAGGCTTTTGAGGCCGCGCTCTTTGAACTTGCTTCCAAGCTTGAATACACACTTGACCCGGCGCGCATTCCTCCGGCAGGCAAGGGCATACTCCGTTGGCCGTTAGACAACGTTTACATCACCCAGCAATTCGGAAAGACATCGGCCGCAAAACGCCTTTACGCTTCGGGTACGCACGATGGCATTGACTTTCGCGCCTCGCTTGCCACGCCGGTGCGCGCCTCGCTTTCCGGGACTGTGATGGAGGTCAATCACGGCGCTGTCCAGAACTGCCAATACGGCAAGTGGGTGTTGGTACGGCACGGGAATGGCCTCGCAACGCTCTACGCGCACCTGTCTGATATAAGCGTTTCAAAAGGGGCATCGGTAACCACAGGGCAAGTCATCGGCTATTCAGGTAGTACAGGATACGCCACCGGTCCGCACCTGCACTTCACAGTGTATCTCTCCGAGGCTATCTCGTTAAAACAATACGTCTGCAAGAGCGGAAGATCAGTCACCGTACCAATCGCGCCCTTGAACGCCTACCTGAACCCGCTAGATTATCTTTGACAAGCTTCTGGTTTCTAGGGACTAGCTGCTAGGGGAAGGCTATTTTTGCAAACTAAACCTCTACTGCTAGCCCATCGGTAGCGGCCAGAGTGTTTGGAAAAATTTCTCTGGCTTTTTCCTCGGCTATTTTGCGTTTTTCCAACGTGTCATATAGATGGGCTGCGAAGTGCGTTAGTATGAGTTTCTTTACTCCGGCATTCTTGGCGAACTGTGCCGCTTGAATGGGGTCGGCGTGTCCCCATATATCCGGCTCGGGTGAAACGATGTTGGAACATTCGTGAATAAGAACATCCGCGTCTTTGGCAATCAGCAAACCATTTGGACCTCTTTTGGTGTCTCCGGAGTAAGCAATAGATTTTCCCTCCAGCGAGATA
>Ga0209542_10018517_pt1 | contig 11263 bp, 14 predicted proteins | sample RifCSPhighO2_01_FD_184028 | JGI IMG/M metagenome (GOLD analysis project Ga0209542, IMG submission 184028) | Soil microbial communities from Rifle, Colorado - Rifle CSP2_plank highO2_0.1 (SPAdes) (version 2) | ecosystem: Environmental > Terrestrial > Deep subsurface > Rock core/Sediment ...
CCCAAATTATATATGCAATATCAGGTATATCTCCCCCTTCTGATGAGCTTACTTTATATGAAGATGAAGTTGCAGAGCGGACTACAATGGTTTCAGAAAAAGAATTACATCAAGATCATTATAGGATTACATCAAGATCATTATAGGGATAGACCTTGGAATTCTAGCCATTTTTATGAGCATTTAGCATCCAGATTAAGAGAATAAAACTTTTAAGCAAAAACTAAAACTTTTATTTTAGCTAAAATCATTCTAAAAATGTAATACTCTTCCTAATCTCTTGGTAAAATGTCCCAAAACATGCCAAAAACGTAATATTTCTACTAAATATTACATAAATTTCATATTTTGCCACTACAAGCCTTATAAAAAGCTATATAAAGAAAAGACGTATAAGATGAATTATACGAAAAAATGAAAAAAGAGGAGATTCTGGAAAAAATAGAGAGAGAACTAAAATTACAAGGTAAAAGTAATCATACAATCAAAGCTTACTTAATTTATCTAAATAACCTATTTGATTTTACACAAAAACACCCCTCAAGAATACTATTAGAAGATATTAAGAAATTCTTAGAACATTTAAGCATCGAAAAAAACTATGCAATATCTAGTAAAACCTTAGCAAGATCAGCAATTCGCTTTTATTATGATGAAATGTTAGACAAATATTCATTCAAAAAAGTAAAGGTTGGGAAAAAAATAACAAAATTCCCAGTAATATTAACAAAAGAAGAAGTTAATAAAATAATAAACACAGCTACTAATTTAAGGGATAGATTAATTGTTGAGTTCATGTACGATTGTGGCTTAAGAGTTTCTGAAGCAGTGAACATGAAATTAGAAGATCTGGATTTAAGCGATTTAACAGGTACAATAAGATCAGGAAAGGGAAATAAAGATAGGAACATATTTCTTTCCTCTTCACTAGTTGAAACCATTCAAAATTATCTAAAAACTAAAAAATTACCATCTCCTTTCTTATTTTCAAAAACTAATGGTGCTCCTTACTCTATAAGAAGGTTCCAGACAATTATTAAAAACTTAGCAGAAAAAGCAGGAATTACAAAAAGGGTCTATTCACACATATTTAGGCATGCCTTTGGCACCCATTCAATCGAAGATGGGGAAGACATTGTCAGTTTGCAGGAAATGATGGGTCATTCTTCATTAGATACAACCAAGCTTTACATTACTTTATCTAAAAAACACCTTAAAGGTAAAAAAACGCCATTAGATAGATTAGGAAGAAATCAGGATAGCTGAACTAGAAACTATTTTTCATCATAACAGCATAAAACAATATCTGGTTTTTTAATACCTTTAAAATATTTGCAGATTGAGACATTTTTAACAGCGCATTTATGTTTATTAGTATTTTCTTCTTCATTCCAAGGACATTTGTCTTGTTTCCAGGAAACATCTTTTTGTGTTGTTAAATCAATATCCATATTTGCACCTTTTAGTTGTTTCATAATTTCAATTAAGACAATAACTCTTAAAAATTTTCTTATCTTATAATAATCATGGAATTAGAAGAACTAAAAGAAATGGTTGAAAATATAATCAATCAAAAATTTAGTGATTGGAAAAAAACAACTAAACTAACAGGAGTTTATATTCTTTATAAAAAAGATTCTATCTCTTATATTGGTTCAACAAAAGATCTCAAAAAAAGATTAAGAGGGTTATTTAGTAATAATCCAAAGAGACATATTTTAAATAAAAGAGTAGAAAAATGATATTATAAAGATTGTTCTATAAAATTTTTAGAGGCAGAAAATATTAATAAAGCAAAAGCATTGAAGTATTTTTTAATAGCGAAATTTAAACCACAAAATAATAGATAAGTTCTGTTGTTAATTAGGGTGAAACCTAATAGATAAAAACCCTTAAAAACATTGTTTTCTATATATTAATCCATGTCAAACTTATCTGAAAAAGAAACAAGAGAAAAAATAATAGATCCTTATTTTCGGGATGCAGGATGGAAAGAAAAATATATTAAACGAGAAGTTAACTCTCTAAAATCAGATTTCAAAGCTAAAAAATATGAATTTAAAAAAAATGAACAAGATATTGATGGAAGGTTCATAGATTATGTTCTTTTAGATCAAGACAAATCAGTTCTAGCAATAATTGAAGCGAAAAGATTTTCAGTTGACCCTGAAGTCGGAAGTATTCAGGCAACAACATACCAAAAAGATATCGAATCTCAAACAATTCATACAGTTCCAATATTTCTAACAAACGGTCAAAAATGGCATTTAAAAGAAAAAGGTTATCCAACAAGAGAAATTTCTTTGCCATTTTCTCAAGCAGATTTACACAGAAGAGCAATTCTTTCTAAAGAAAGACAAAAATTATCAAATATTGAAATTAATCCAAAAATTACTAATCGGTCTAAGAATGTAGAAGTTGCAAAAAACGTTTTAGTTCACTTAGAGAAAGGAAATAGAAAAGCATTAATCAATATGGCAACAGGAACAGGAAAAACAAGAGTTGCTATGGCTCTAGCCGAAGCACTAATAAAAGCAAGATACATCCAAAATATTTTATTTATTGTTGACAGGATTTCTTTAGGAAGGCAGGCTGATGCAGCCTTTAATAGCTATCTATATGGAGAGCCAAAAACATTATTAAATGAAGAAAAAGATTTTGATATGGACAAAAGAATTTATATTTCTACAGTACAAACATTAATGAGCAAGGATAAAGAAACTGCTTGGAGTTTCCAAAAGTTTAGTCCGGGTTTTTTTGATTTAATCATTTTTGATGAAGCTCACAGATCTTATTATGATAGACAGGGATTAGTATTCAAATATTTTGATGCTATAAAGATAGGATTAACTGCAACTCCCTCAATCAGTGAAATAAGAGATACTTATGATTTGTTTGACTGCCAAAGAGGAGAACCAACAATCAGATACAGTTATGATGAGGCAGTTAACGATAATGTGCTTGTTCCTTATGACGCTCAAGTTATTTCGACTAAAGTTCTCGAACTAGGAATTAAGGGGTCCGAACTAGATAATTATCTTAAAGCCGAATTGATGAAGCAGGAGGAAGACCCAAATTATTTTCAGACTCCAGGGACAAGATTTGAAAAATATTTTACAGATAGAAAAACAAATGAATTAATTGTTATGGAATTTATGGATAAGTGCTATAAAACCGAAGATGACAAACCATGTAAAACGATTTTCTTTTGTGCAAGTGTTAAGCATGCAGAAGAATTGGAAAGAATCTTTGGATTATTATATCCAAACTTATCTGATGATGTAAAAGTTATAACTTCAAATAGGGCAAGGTATATGGATGAATTGGGAAGGTTCAAGAAAGATTCAAGTCCTAGAATTGCTTTATCAGTAGGTGTTTTAGATACAGGAGTCGATATTCCAGAAATAATGAATTTGGTTTTTGTTGTTCCGGTTTTCTCGCACATAAGATTTTGGCAAATGCTGGGAAGGGGAACAAGAAACCTTTCAGCTTGTGAACATAAAAACTGGCTCCCATTAGAAGAAGGTATAAGAGTAAAAAATGATTTTAGAATTCTAGACTTTAAGTTTGGCGATCACTCAAATATTAAACAGCACCAGTTAAAACCTTCTGATAAATCTCTGATTTATGAAGATATGAAGATAAAGATTTTTAAGAAAGAGGTAGAAATATTAAATAAAAAACTTTCAAATGAAGAAAAAAAAGTGATAGAATCAAGGATTATTGAATCTCTTAATAAGATTGACCAAAAATCGTTTATAGTAAAACCCAAAATTGAGATTATCAAGAAAGTGGTTTCTAAAAAATTTGATTTAAAAATTTATATTGAAGAATTAAAAAGAGAAATATCTCCACTAATGAGATTTACAGATTTCGGATATGGAATAGTTCAAACTTTTATTTCTCATTGTGTTGATTTATTTGGCTATGTCAAAGAAGAAGATATTGAAAGTATCATGAAAGAGCAGGATTTCATTTTAGAGAAAATTGAAAATGTATGGAGCTCAAATTTGCAGGTCGTAAAAGAAAAACAAGAGCAGATAATGAGAATTATGCAGGATAAGTTCTGGAGAGAATTAACTTTTGCAGATATTGATTTTTTAATTAGGGTAATAGCTCCTTTAATGAAATACTATGAGCCTGAAAGGAAAAAAATCATCAGAGTGGACGCTTTAGATTACACTTCTTCTGTTGAAAGCTTCCCAATGCAGGTAAGAGAAGATCCAGATATAGCTTATATTAAAAATTCTAAGTTGATGAGAAAAATGATAAAAGAAGGAGTTACATGGAAAGAGTTATTTGAAATTGAAAAACAGCTTAAAGAATTAAATCCTTCCTGGACAGTTGAACAAATCCAGAAAAGGCAAGATTTTGTATTATTTTTAAGGAATATGCTAGAATTAAAAAATCTCCCAGACCCCCAGGAAATGATCAAATGGGAGTTCGAAAAGTTAATAGTTGAAAATAATAAAAATTATAATGCAGAACAAATCAAGTTTTTAAGATTGTTAGAAAAGTTCTTTGCCTTTAACAAACATTTAACGCCTAAAGACCTTACTATGCATCCTTTGTCTGATGAAAATCCGTTGGATAAATTTAGTCCAGAGCAGCTTAAAGAGATAATTAAGGAAGCCGAAAAGATTAGAATAAAGTAGTCTACAGAAGTAGACCTATACAGAAAGATTTATATATTTTTCCTATCAATATTTATTCATGAACGATTTTAAAAAAGAGGAGATTAAAGAACCGAAAGAATATGTTTCAATTTCAACAAGACTCCCTTCTAGAGATGTTGTCAATCTTAAACGGATTTGTAATAAGAACAAGATTGCTCCTTCTGAATATATAAGGGAATTAATTAAGAAGAACATCGATTCTCCAACAAAGAAATTTTTAGCAGGGAAAAATATTATCACTTATGATAAAGTGGCAAATTCCTTTTCATGGTTCGTTGGGTTAGATTCTGGCGAAGAAAATGATATATTGAAGAATTTATCAGATAATTTTCTTGTAAACTTAAAGAAAGAAATAGAAAAAGCACTTCAGGAAAGAAACGAATGGGTTCATCAAACAAAGCCTAGTTCTGTTAATATTCCAGAAGAGTTAACTAGGGGTAAGAAAAATGAAAGAATTTGACTATTATATTTTTATCGATTATTCTGAGAATTTAATTGGTTATAACATTATTGAGGGGAATAAAATCAAAGAAATTTTGCCAAGAGTTGTAAGAATAGATCATTATAAAAAAACAAAGCACAAAAAGGAATATATCAATTCTATTAAAAAATTATTTGAAAAGGAAAGGATTAATCATTATATACTTAAAACAAGGATTCTTAATAAAAAAAATAATATTGATTTATTTAGCGAAATCTTTGAGTTTATTAAAGTGCACAATAACTGCATAATTTTTATTTCTATTGATGATTTCCAATTTAGGACTTTCAAAAAGCTTGTCAAAATTGTAAATGATAATAAAACAAAAGTTGTAAAAGAAAGTCAGCTAAAGAAAGGGAGCATCGAGTACAAGATGAGTCTAATTATTGATAATCAATTAAATATGATGAGGAGAAGACAATGAAAAACAATAGAATCAGGAACTCCTCAATCCTACTAACCGCATCATCCTTACAGAGCACGGGATTCGTCAAAGTTCTTTCATCTATTATGTATGTAATGAAGATTTTAATACTATATAAATTTTTTGGATGGAGGTTTTTGAAATGACAGTTAAACTCTCCCCTTCATCAATAAACCTATTCCTAGAATGCCCTAGATGCTTCTATTTGCAGTAATCAGATAATAGAATTAATTAAAAATATATTGTCCACAAATCAGAAAGATTTATATATTATGTGGACAATAAAAATACTATGGCTTATGTTGATAAAATAAAATCCGGAAAAAAAACTTTTTATTATCTTGGAAAAACTATAAGAGTAAGCGAGAACAAATGGAAAAAAATTCGAATCAAGCTGGGGGAAAAAGAACCTACAAGAGAGGAAATTGGCGGGAAACTCAAAGAACTTAAGTTTGAAGAATATAAAATCTACAACAAAGACTATCTTGATGCTGATAAATTAGAAATAATTGATGATTTCAAGGAAGTTTATAACAATCACCTTAAAAAAATACCCAAGACTATTGCGGAAAAAGAAGAAGCTGATTTTGTCATAAGGTTTACATATAATTCTAATGCTATTGAAGGAAACAGGCTCACATTGAGAGACACTTATCTAATTATAAAAGAAAAACAAATTCCATCAGGAGCCCCTCCTAAAGACTACAATGAAGCTATAAATGGAAGAGAAGTATTTGAGTTTGTCAAAAAATATAAAGGAAAACTTTCAGTTGAATTCATTGAAAAAATAAATGAAATATTAACAAAAAACACAGGGGTTATCTATCCCGGGAGAGTGCGTTTTTTCCCTGTTAGAATTGAAGGAGCGGATCATACCCCTCCCCATCCTGAAGAAGTACGTTCCTTGCTGAAAAAAATGATTCAATTTTATTATAAAAATAAGAGAAAAATTCATCCTTTCATCATGGCTTGTCTTGTTCATGCGCAGTTTGTAGAGATCCATCCATTTGAGGATGGAAATGGAAGAACTGGAAGAACACTTATGAATTGGATTTTAATGCAGGCAGGATATCCAAAAATGTTTGTTCCAGTAAAATCAAGGCAGAAGTACTATGAAGCTATTGACCTTCACAACCAGCAGAATATAAAAGGATATTGTGAAAAAATGTTTGAAGTTGTAATAGAACAGTTTAAGTTGTAATATTGTCCACATTTTATTAGTTAATTATATATTTGTGGACAACACATTCATCGAAATACTTGAATAACTTAAAAAATAAATCTTACAGGTTTCACAATCATTAGCAAACTTATCTATAAAAACCCTTAAAAACCCAAAATTCTTATTCTTTATTGGGTGATAAGGAGTCAAAAATCACAAATTACAAATTATCTCCAAGCACAATAAACCTAATGCTGGAATGTAAGAGATGCTTCTGGCTGCAAATAGTTAAAGGAATAAAAAGACCTTCAGCAGTTTTCCCTTCACTTCCTTCTGGAATGGACAAAGTTCTAAAAGAACATTTTGACAGGTTCATGGAAAAAGGGGAATTACCTCCTGAAATAAGGGAGACATGCAAAGGCTGCAAATTATTTAATGATAAACCGTTGCTCGAAATCTGGAGAAATAACAGAAAAGGGATTGAGTTTCTTGATAAAAACACAGGAGTTTTATTGCACGGAGCAATTGACAATATCCTAATCTCTAAAAATGGAAAACTAATTGTCCTAGATTATAAAACAAGGGGCTTTCCAGTAAAAGAAGATACTCACGAGTATTATCAAACTCAGATGAATCTTTATAACTTTTTGTTAAATAAAAATGGATATGAAACAGAAGATTACACTTACTTGTTATTTTATTATCCGAAAGAAGTCTTGGAGACAGGAGAGGTTATTTTTGATACTGAATTAGTTAAAATGAAGATCAATGTAAAAGAAGGAGAAAAGGTTTTTAATGATGCTGTTGCTTTAATTGAAGGAGAAGAACCAAAAGAAAAATGTGAATGGTGTGAGGGGAAATAAATGGATAATAAAACTAACATTACTGAATTAAAAGAAAAAATAAAAAAATTCTGCGGGGAAAGAGACTGGGACCAATATCACAATGCAAAAGAATTAGCAATAGGAGTCGTTACAGAAGCCTCAGAATTACTGGAACATTTCAGATTTAAATCAGAAAAAGAAATAGAAGAAATGTTCAAAAATTCAAAGAGAGAGCAAATCTCAGAAGAATTAGCAGATACTCTTTACTTTATCTTAAGATTAGCACAAAAATATAATATAGATCTAACAACCGAATTGTATAAAAAGATGGAAAAAAACCATAAAAAATATCCGGTAGAAAAAGTAAAAGGTAGCAACAAGAAATACACAGAACTATGAGACTCTACTCAGGAACTTCGCAACAATTTGTACAGGACACCATTCAAAATCAAATAGCTGAAAAGCTAAGAATAGCCTTCTTTAATTATTTTAGATTTTATCCCTCTCCTGCAGAAGTAAATTCTTGGAGAAATTCATTAAGAGCGCTAACAATGGTTTTCCAGTCAGCAAATCTTATAGACCATGGAATCTTATTAGAGTATCAACTACCATTAACATCAAAAAGATTGGATTGTATGATATGTGGAAGAGACAATAGCCATAAAGACAATGCTATAATCATAGAATTAAAACAATGGGATAAATGTGAAATGGCGGCAGGAGAGAACGAGGTTCTTACATGGGTAGGGGGTGCCAAAAGAGAAGTCCTTCACCCATCTGTACAAGTAGGCCAATATCAAATGTACTTACAGGACACACATACGGCATTCAATGTAGAAGGGGTTCTTCTTAATGCATGTACTTATTTACATAATTATAATTATTATTCAGAAGATATAATCTTTTCTAATAAATTTGTGGATGCTCTTAAAAAATATCCTCTTTTTACAGCAGACGATACTCAAAGATTAGAAAGATATTTGTCTGAAAGATTAGAAAGGGGAGAAGGTACAGAGGTATTAACTAAAGTTGAACAGAGCAAATATAAACCAAGTAAAAAGTTAATGGATCATGTAGGGAAAATAATCAAAGGAGATTCTGATTATATACTTTTAGATGAACAATTAATTGTTTATGACAAAGTTCTATCTTGTGCAAAAGGGGGATTTCATGATAAACAGAAAACAGTAATAGTTGTTAAAGGTGGTCCAGGAACTGGAAAGTCAGTGATAGCGATGAATCTAATGGCAGATTTACTTTTAAAGGGTTATAACACCCACTATGCAACAGGTTCTAAGGCATTTACTGAAACTCTAAGAAAAATTATAGGGATAAGAGGGTCTGTCCAATTTAAATATTTTAATAGTTATGGGGATGCAGAAGAGAATGTTATTGATGTTTTGATCGCCGATGAGTCCCACCGTATAAGGGAAACAAGCAATAGTAGGTTTACACCAAATGATAAAAGAACAAATCTTCCACAAGTGGAAGAATTACTGAAAGTTTCAAAAGTTGCAGTTTTTTTAATAGATGATAAACAATCAGTTAGACCAAATGAGATAGGTTCCTCCGAGTATCTTAAAGAATACGCAAAAAAATATAATTGTAAAATCTTTGAATATGAATTAGAAGCACAATTTAGATGTAAGGGTTCCGAGATGTTTGTTAATTGGATTAATAATACCTTGGGGGTTTCAAAAACTGCAAATATTATATGGGATAAAAATGAGGAGTTTGAATTTAAAATGTTTGATAATCCGGAAGAATTAGAAAAGGCGATTAGGGAGAAGGTTAAAGAGGGAAACACCGGAAGAGTAACTGCCGGTTTTTGTTGGGAATGGTCACATCCTCATCCTGATGGAACTCTAAAAGAAGATGTGGTTATAGGGGATTATAAAAGACCTTGGGATGCAAGATATGATGCAAAAAAATTAGCAGAAGGAATTCCGAAAGCATCTCATTGGGCACATGATCCCAGGGGCATTGACCAGATAGGGTGTGTTTATACTGCTCAAGGGTTTGAATTTGATTATGTAGGAGTTATATTTGGCAAAGACTTGTTTTATAATCCCCAGCAGGGAAAATGGGAAGGAAGAACAGAATATTCTGCAGATAGAATGGTAAAATATTCCAAAGAGCAATTTTTAGATTTAGTAAAAAATACTTATAGAGTTTTATTTTCTAGAGGAATGAAAGGGTGCTATGTATATTTTATGGACGAAGAAACTAAAAATTTCTTTAAGAGTAGAATAGAAAATTAATTTTCTGAAATTTTACCATCTTTAAAAGAATAATAATCCCCTCTTCCAATTATAATATGGTCTAAAATATAAATTCCCATTAATTCTGCAGCATCAAATAAGCTACTAGTGAGTTTTCTATCTTCTTCACTAGGCTCACAATTACCGCTAGGGTGATTATGAACTAAAATTATGGAATTAGCACTCTCCCTAATTGCAGCCTTAAAAACTTCCCTAGGATGGACTAAAGAGGCATTTAAAGTACCAATAGAAATCGGGATTTCACTTCCTCCAATGATCTCATTCTTTGTATTTAATAAAACAGCAAATAAATATTCTTTTTTATAATCTCTGACCCTATCAGCAAACATATTGTAAACATCCTTAGCACAAGTAATTTGTTTCTTTTCAAATTTATTCTTTTCATTGATTTTACCATCAAATCCATCTTTCATGAATTTATTATATCTTTTAATTAACTCGAAGAAACTAACAATCATTCTTGCTTTGTTATAGTCTCCCTTACATTCTTTAGCAATCTCTTTAACGCTTAACTTTTCCAAGCCATCAAAATTTAAGTCTCTAAAAAGTCTGTTACTTAACTCTAGGGCACTCTCTCCCTTAATCCCAACACCAAAAATAATAGCAAGTAATTCAGCATCATCCAAACCATCAACACCCTTTCTAGTCAACTTAAATCCAGGTCTATTGAACCAAGGTAAATCTTTTATTTTCATATCCTGATGTACTTTGCTAAAAATATACTAATCATTATCCCAATTAACATCCCAAAGGTACGATCTATCCCAAATTCCGGAGCTAAAAAATATCCTAACAAAGCAAAAGCAATTATTGTTAAATATCTAGGATTAAACAAAGTTTCCATCTGCCCTCTTTTATCCATCTTCATCTCTCCTTTTTCCAAGTTCTAGGAATTTATATATCTTAAGATAAAGCCTTGGAGAAATGGGGATTATTAAAACTGTCACAAGAACGATAATTGCCCATTCATTTGGTTTTGACTTAAGGAAGAAGATAACCAAAATAATTATTAGGATCAAATAAATTAATTTAGCAAGATCCTCAACTTTCATAGAAAAGGTTAAATATCTAATTTATTTAAACATAATTATGCCCAAGGCTAATGATGATTGGATGAAATTAACAGCATTGCTCATATCATTAATAATCGTTTTTCCAGTAGTAGGATATTATTTATTTAAAACAATATTTGAAGTTTCTCTGATTCTAATCTTCGGTGCAATCTTCGGATTAATTATTTGGTTTATTGTAAAGGATCGTCTTTAAATATTTAAAACTTTTAATTTCTAATATGAGAAGAAACTGGAAATGGAAAGTTATAATCCTACATCCAAATAGCATGAGGAAATTAGCACCAACAAAGCTTTTCATGAATAAAGAACCAACGCTAAATTACACAACCGCTTGGAAAGAT
>Ga0209542_10018518_pt1 | contig 11263 bp, 15 predicted proteins | sample RifCSPhighO2_01_FD_184028 | JGI IMG/M metagenome (GOLD analysis project Ga0209542, IMG submission 184028) | Soil microbial communities from Rifle, Colorado - Rifle CSP2_plank highO2_0.1 (SPAdes) (version 2) | ecosystem: Environmental > Terrestrial > Deep subsurface > Rock core/Sediment ...
CCTTTGCTACAGCATCAGAAAGATTCTGGTTTTGGTTGTATTCTTCCTCCAGTGCATGAACAATTACCTCAGAGTCTGTTTGGGATTTAAATTTATGATCCTTTAATTTTGATTTAAGCTCTAAGTAATTTTCACAAATCCCATTGTGAACTAACACTAGCTTGCTATCACAACTTAAGTGGGGATGAGCATTTTCTTCTGTCACACCTCCATGAGTTGCCCACCTGGTGTGTCCAAGTGAAATATTTGAGGCTGGAAGGTTGAGGGTAGGGGGTAGAAAACCAATCTTTTTTTCCACCTTCCATTTTCCATCCTCCACCATCCAGCTTGCTATTCCCCAGGAATCATAGCCTCTATATTCAATATCTACCAAACCCTGGAAAACTTTCTGGGGAGCATTATTTTGAGAACCAACTATGCCAAAAATTCCACACATAAGATCAAAATTATATCATGTATCAGTCTAATTAGATCTGTTTCGTTCCCCATTAACCAGCCACCTAACAAATGGAGTTCTGGTATTTGAACCTACCCAAGCTCTAACCAGATCAGAGCTCTCTGTTGGTATTGGAGTCCCATATCCTAGGATACTTCCTGCCCTTGCATTTAAGTAGAGTCTTAAACCCTCAGTAGTTTTATATTGAAGCTCATAAAGATCAGCTAAATGATAAGCACCTCCCAGTAAATCAGTACCTAAAGCAACAGTCTGTGGGTTTTGCTCTTTATCCACCTTACTCATCCACATAGCCACAGCCACAGCTCCTCTTACTAGAGTTGCTTCTTTTCTGTATAAAGAAGCCAATAAAATAGCTGATCCTTCTTTATTAGAAAGACTCTCATCAGCAAGGCCTAAGATACCTCTATAAACTTGAGGTAAATCCTTTAAAGAAGCTCCCTTTCCACCCCAGGGGATAACTCCTAAATTTACTCTCCATTGTTCAATAGTAGGTCTTAAAATCTGCTCAGGCATAAATTTGAGGTATTATACTACACCTTTCAAACTTTTGGAGTGGAGCCGTAGATTTTAATCACAGTTTGATTATCCATCCAGTTATAAAGCTGCTCCATATCTGCAGTTTTTAGATTCACACAACAGGCTTAAACTCTCCAGTAGGGGTAGGCCACCAGGGCTTCCCTGAGGAAATTATAAAATCATAAACTTTATTTTCATTATCAAAAGCATAGAGTTTTTGAGAGGATAAATCTACCTCAATTCTTTTTTGAGCTAAAGCTGGAGTAGGTAGCAAAAATAATAACCCTAAAATTAAGGGCAGCAGGAATTTCATAAGAAAAATTTTAACTAAGAAGATTAAAATTATGACTAAAGTTATGAAAGATTTTGGTTAAAAACCACATTTGATTGACGAAAGTAATATAATTAACCAGATGAAGGTAGAGAAATTAGAGGAAATTGTTAAAGCTAAATATGCACCAGATTTTCTTCAGGCAGTAGACCAAGCAGAATATGAGGCTATTGTTTGGAAACATAATTATATTGGTACAGAGCACCTTGTTCGGGGTCTCGCCCGCCAACCTCTTCCTATTTGGGATAGATTAACACTCCTTACCGGAGAGGAGCTGAGAAGACAAGTTCTCTCAGCCACAACTTATATTATGGGAAAAGGAGACATACCAGTAGTAGGCGAGCCTGGATTAACACCAAGAGGTAAAAGGGTAATTGAACTTGCTGTTGATGAATCAAGAAAAGTCAACTCACCAGAGGTGGGTTCAAACCACCTTTTAATAGGTTTGGTAAGGGAGGGGGAAGGAATTGCATGGGGTGTTTTAGACTCATTGGGAATTGGACTAGAAGTGGCCAGAACAAGAGTAGAAACTGCAAGGAGAAGTGATTCTAGAAAAAATACAGTTGTTTTAAGTAGGCTTTCAAATTTACTTACAGATAAAGCTATCCCTGGTGAAGCAAGACACAGGCTACTTCTAGCTTTAGAAAGAGAGGCAGAACAAATGGAATTGATTAGAGATTTAACACAAAATAACCAACCTTAAATTCTTACCTCATTTAGTTTTTAAAAGAGTTTTGCGGTAATCATAAATAAAAGATAAAACAAAAAGGAAAAGTAAAATTAGACCATATTTTATAGGCAAGTCATTTTTTCCAGAGTTTAAAAATATTAATAAACAAAAAACTAAAAATGAGCTTTCAAAAAACATAAATATACTGTGATATAACCCCAGTAAATTCCACTTTCCAACTTCAGTCATAGTCCAATTGGTTAATCTAAAATACTGCTGGCCAAAGTGGAAGGCAAAAGTAATGATCACTCCTAAAAACAAAGACCAGGTTACTAAAGGTATAAGTTGAAATTTTTCTATATTAGCTATACTTAAAACAGCAAAGATATTTATTCCGGGAACTAATATCCCATCCCCAATAATCCCAGAAAAATACTGCAAAACATGTTTATTGCCCTTTAAAAAAATGGGGTTAAATTTTTTGTAGTAAAGATAAAAACAAAACTGGACTCCAAAACTAAACAAAAAAGTGAGGACAAAAACCAAAAATAATTGATCCAGATGCATTTGGTGGACGGTGAGGGGATCGAACCCCCGACATCTTCAGTGTAAATGAAGCGCTCTACCAGCTGAGCTAACCGTCCAAACTTCGTTATTTTAACATCTTTGTGGGCGAGAGAGGAGTCGAACCTCCACACCATTTCTGGCACATCCACCTCAAGGATGCACGTCTGCCATTCCGTCACTCGCCCAATTTTTAAAGTTGTTTACGTATTATACTTAAAGCTTGCTCAATTTTAAATCTTTTCCTTGATAGACAAGATACATCCTTGCTGTAATATATATTTTTAAGTAATAAAATTGATGCTTTTTTAGCGTATACCAATTGGAATACAGATCTTCCGCTAAATTTTATTTTTCCTTCAATTTTATAAAGTTTAATTATTTTTTCCCTAATCCATTCTAAATGAGGCTTACTTGCAGAAATGAAACCTGTATATAACATAAAACTATTTTTCCATCTCTTGTCCCAATAGGAAAATGTATAACCATCCCCATCAAGATGACCTCTTAGGAAATCCAAAAAATATTCATCTGGAATTTTTAAAGAGCCTAAAGTTTTAGTCTTATTAGGTGTTAATCCAGTCTCTTCTAAAAATCTGTAGAGTTCCACATTCCCAAATTGAATTTGATAATATATTCCTTTAGGATTATAAGAACTTTTCTTTCTACCAATTTTGTTTTTAAGGTTCAATATTTTGGCAAAAGTCTCGATTTGTTCAATATCTTTAGATGTTAAATTTATATGCCTACCGTCTATTGAAAGACTACCATCAGTTGTAATTAAACCCACTACATAAGCTAAATCGCTAGCCCAGACCATATAGGTAATTTTATCACACTCAAGTTTATAGCGTATACCATTTCACCACTCGCCCTTATCTCAGTAAGATCGTGTGCCGAGGAGAGGATTTGAACCTCCACGAGCTTACGCTCACAGCCTTCTGAGGGCTGCATGTATACCGTTTCATCACCTCGGCGTATCTCCTTGGCCAACCAAACCCCACAAATTATACCAACTAACTGGTATAATACCAAGTTAATGGCTACACAGGCAAAAAGTTATTCTTTTAAACAAAAAATAGTTACTTTTGGAGGAGGCACAGGACACTTTTCTCTTCTCCGCGGTTTAGTTGATTTAAATCAGCCTGATTTAATTACTGCAGTGGTGGGGACCTGGGATTCAGGAGGATCCTCTGGCAGGCTTAGAACTGAGCTGGGGATTTTACCTCCCGGGGATATTAGACAATGCTTACTGGCTTTAATGGAAGATCCAAAACAAAGACAAGTTGCTCAAAAACTTTTTGATGACAGGTTAGCAGATATGAATGGGCCTCTTAAAGGGCATAGTTTAGGTAACTTAATTGCTGCAAGACTTGAGTATCTATATAAAGGTCCGGACAGAGGAGTTGAAGCAGAAAGATTACTTTTTAGAATTAGCGGCAGGGTTTTACCTGTTAGTATCTCTGAGCTAAATTTAATTGCTAAGCTGGAGGGTGGAGAAGAAGTAGAAGGAGAAACAAATATAGATTTAAGAGGTAAAAGTGATAATTATGACAAAAAAAAGATTAATAGAATTTATTTTGATACCCTTCCTGATCCAAATCCAGAGGTCTTAAAATCTATTTTAGAGGCAGATAAAATTATTTTTTCTGCAGGAGATTTATATACCTCACTCCTTCCACATCTTTTGGTAAGTGGAGTCAGAGAAGCTATTGCTGAATCTAAGGCTAAAGTGGTTTTAGTTTTAAATCTTATGACTAAAGTTGGGGAAACAGATAATTTTAAAGCCTCAGATTACCTCAAAGCTTTTATCTATTATTTGGGAGATAGAGAAATAGATTATCTAATAGCTTCAGAAAATGGATTAGACGGCGAAATCCTCAAGGTTTATAAAAAAGATAAACAACTCCCGGTTAAACTAGATGAGGAAAATTGCAAAAAAATCTCTCCAAATATAAAAGTAATTACAAAACCTCTGGCAACTTATCATCCAAGAGAACACCTTTTCAGACATGATCCAGATAAATTAGCTCAGGAAGTCTTGACAATCTCCTAACACTTTGTCTACTATGGAAGTCGTAAATTGCTAGAATGGACAAACAAACCACTTTTGTGGCTGCCTGGTTTGGAGCCACGTTAACTACATTTTTATTTGCTATATTTTTGACCTTCTATTTAAACACCCTAAAAGTGATCCCTTTTGCTGCTTCGGACTTTAGATTATATGCAGCTCTACCCCAAAGCTCCCTGGAATCTTCACAGGAGGTACAAAAAGTAGATGGAAGGGCTAAAATTATAGAAGATTTTTTTGAATATTATAATTCTCCTTTAGCTTCTTTAGCTCAAACATTTATTAATGTGGCTGATAAATATGGATTGGATTACAGATTACTCCCTGCTATCTCTATGCAGGAATCAAATGGAGGAAAAAGAATTATCCCTTCTTCTAAAAATCCTTTTGGTTATGGGATCTATGGAGATAATGTGCTGAAATTTGCTTCATTTGAGGATGCTATTGAAAGAGTAGGAAGGGGATTAAAAGAAGACTATGTAGACAAAGGATTAAAACATCCTGATGCTATTATGGCTAAATATACTCCTCCTTCTTTAGAAAAGGGTGGCGCCTGGGCCAAGGGTGTTAATACTTTCATGGAAGAGCTTCGATAAACCACTTATAGTTTGACTTTTCTTCGTGTTTTTGCTATACTATCGGTCCTAAATCCTGTCTTAAGTGAGAGGATTTTTTTTAGGCAAAAATATGAAATATTTATTCGCTCTTATTCTTTTATTCACCCTTATCCTGCTTAATCACCCAAAACAAGCAGAAGCTCAAATTGTAGTTACTGACCCAGGCTCACATATTGTGGCTGAAAAATTAGAAGCCCAGGCGCAGATACTTGAGGCTTATTTAGCCTCCCATAACTCTCCTATGCAGTATCATGCTCAGGACTTTATTGATGCAGCCAAAGAATACGATCTGGATTGGAAACTTCTTCCTGCTATAGCAGGGGTGGAATCTACTTTTGGTAAACATATCCCTGGAGGATACAATGCTTATGGCTGGGCTATCTACACTCCTGACTCTAGATTTGGCTTTAAATCATGGAGAGAGGGCATGTTTGTGGTAGCTAAAGGACTAAGAGAAGATTATATAAATAAAGGATTAACAGATCCTTATGCTATGAATAGAATTTATGCAGCATCTCCAACCTGGGGTACTAAAGTTACCTTTTTTATGAATAAGCTAGAGGTATTTGCTCAGAATTATCCAACTGAAAATACTTCTATAGCTGAAATTATAGGCACTCCTCAAGTGGCTGTACTCTCTGGCCAGCTATCCTTAGACTAACCTCTCTTGTATAATTCACCTATGAATTTACTCTTAGCAATTCTTTTGGGTAAAACAATTGCCAAACTAACTCAAGTTCTCAAAATAGGTGGGGGTTCTGCTGCTCCAGGTCTATATGCTTTAAAACTAGATTCAGACTTAGTTACAAAATTAGCCTCAAGAATACCAAAGAATGTTGCTATTACTGGTACTAATGGTAAAACTACTACTGCTAGATTAATAGCTCATTTTGCCAAACAAAAAGGCCTTAAAGTAATAAGAAATCACACAGGTTCTAACTTAGAACGTGGCATAGCTTCTACTTTGATTTCCAACCACCAGGGAGATCTGGGTATCTGGGAATTAGATGAGGCTGCTTTTAATACTGTGGCCCCTAAGTTAAAACCAGATGTGGTGGTATTTTTAAATGTGTTTAGGGATCAACTGGATAGATATGGAGAAATTGATACTGTAGTGAAAAAGTGGTCTGAAACTTTAAAAAAGCTGCCTAAAGATACTATAGTTTTAGTAAATGGAGATGATGCAAATTGCCAAAAACTAAAATCTTACTTTAAGGGAAAAGTTTATCAATTTGGAGTCAAGGATTATAAAATTTCAGGAGAAGGGATCGTGCATAAAAAAGAAGCTGATAACCTAGATTTTGAAGCTAAAAATGTGAAGTTACATGGCTTAAAAGGATCTACTTTCCATCTTCAATCATCTACTTTTCACCTTCCACTCCCTGGTGTTTATCATATTTATGATGCATTAGCAGCTTTAGCTTGTGCATCTTTGTTGAATTTGCCAATCAACCAATTAACCAATCAACTGAAAAACTTTCAACCAGCTTTTGGTAGGGTGGAAAAATTAGACTTTGGATATATTTTCCTAATTAAAAATCCAGCTGGAGCTACCCAGGTTTTCCAAACTATTGCCCCACAAATTAAACCTCAAGACAGGCTGCTTTTAGCTTTAAATGATAATTTAGCAGATGGGACAGATGTATCCTGGATCTGGGACTCAGAATTTGAAAGGCTTATCAGTGATACTGAGGTTATAGTTTCTGGAACTAGAGCTTATGATCTGGCTGTCAGGCTAAAATACGCAGGATTTGACCCTAAGCAAATTATAGTAGAACAAGACTTGAAGAAAGCTCTCCAGCAAGCTAGAGAGGGTCTTAAAGGCTCCCTTTATGTCCTCCCTACCTACACAGCTATGCTGCAGTTACAGGACATTTTAGTTAAGTCAGGCCTCAAGAGGCCTTATTGGGAGGAATCATGAAAATAACAATAGGATATTTGTATGGTGATTTGATGAATATATATGGAGATACAGGCAATATTATTGCTTTAAAAAAAAGAGCTCACTGGAGGGGAATAGAAGTAGTAATTAAAAATATCTCAATTGGAGACACTTTAAAAAAAGGAGATGCTGATATTTTCTTTTTTGGAGGTGGACAGGATCAACAGCAGGAATTAGTAGCCAAAGATCTGCAGAAAAAAGCTAAAGTTTTAAAAGCTGAAGTGGAAAGAGGAGTGCCTTTACTCTCAGTTTGTGGTGGATACCAATTACTTGGGGAATTCTACAAACCTCACAAGGGTCCAAAATTACCAGGAATAAGTTTGTTTCCAAGCTATACTTTAGCCTCATTTGACAGGATGATTGGTAATATTGTAATTGAGTCCCAATTTGGAAAATTAGTTGGGTTTGAAAACCACTCAGGTAAAACTCACCTCAAAAAGGGAGCTTTGCCTTTTGGAATGGTAGTGAAGGGCTTTGGCAATAATGGAGCAGACCAAACAGAAGGAGTTATTTATAAAAATGCTATTGGTTGTTATATGCATGGTTCACTTTTACCTAAGAATCCCAAACTAGCAGATTGGCTCCTTAAAAAAGCCTTAGAGGTTAAATATAGTAAAGAAATTAAGCTCAAACCTCTAGATGATGAAGTAGAAACATTAGCTCACCAGAAAGCGATTCAAAAATTCAGTTAGTGCACAATCTGGGAGGATGTTCGGACTTACCTAACCACCCAAATTGATCCTAAAGAAAAAGCTGAACTCATTGTTGCTATTTCTCACTTTAAGAAGGAGGGTATACAATGAATTGGTTCAGCAAGACACAAAATCCCTCCCAAGATATGACAAACTCTATTCTAGCAGATGAAAAGAGCTTTTACCACAAATTTGCCCAGGATCTATCCGAGGCTAAAAAAGAAGTCATTATTGATAGTCCCTTTATTACCGTTCCAAGACTAGCAACCCTGAAACCTATACTAGAGAGATTAATTCAAAAAGGCGTAGAAGTATTCATAGTAACCAAATATCCTAATGAACATGATGAGTTGATGTCACAGCAGGCAGAGGCAGGAATAAGTTATTTTGAGGCCTTAGGAGGCCAAGTTTTACTGTGCAAGGGGCATCACAGGAAATTGGCTATAATTGACAGAGAAATAGTTTGGAAAGGATCATTAAACATTTTATCTCAGACGAACAGTCGTGAAGTTATGGAAAGAGAAGAAAACAAAACAAAGGCAGAAAACTTATTCAAATTCCTAAAATATGATCAGGTTAAGTTTTTTAGAAAGAGTTTGATATAATTCGGAAAGGAGGTGCATATGAATACTAAGGATCCTACAGAAGAATCTACATTAGTTTTACGTATTTATCGTTACGCTCGGAAAAATAATTTGGACATAAAAGATAGAAAAAATGTTGCTGAAATATTAAAGACTGTTGATCCAGATAATTTCAGTGAAGATAGACTTGATGCAATTATGATAGGTCTACAAGTTACAGCCAAAAAGATTAAAAAAGATCTAGAGCGTAGAGGAAAAATTAACTAGCCACATTTCTTACCTATAATCTGATCTGAATTTCTGCTAAAATTGATCTGAAAATGAGTTTTTTTAAGCAAGAAGAAAAGAAACCATTATGTTAGAGAAATTAAAATCACTCACAAGAGCACTGAAAAGAGAGATAAAAGTCTATCAGTTAGTTATTAAAGATAAAAGGACTCCAAAAGCTGCCAAACTGCTTTTGGGATTGGCTGTTGGATATGCACTAATGCCTTTTGATTTAATCCCAGATTTTATACCTGTTATTGGTCATTTAGATGATGTTATTATCTTACCAGTATTAGTATATATTGCCTTAAAATTAACTCCTAAAGAAGTGATTGAAGATTGTAGAAGAAAAGTTAATAGTCTTATATAAATATGCTAAATATCTTTAATCAAGAAGAGAAAAAACCTTTTACTTATTCTTCAATTGAGATGAGAAAATCATCCAGAGGTTATATTTGGTGGATTGTGGGAATGATAATCCTTATAATTGGAATTATTCTTGCATTTTTACCAAAATAGACTACAATACATTCACACTGCCCAAATTATCTATGACAGCAGAAGCTCCTCTACCTAATCAACAAGCAAATGGAGAATTAAATAGAGACAGGGTTGCTCTTCCAGTTTCTAATATTGCTGAAAGACTGGTTTATACCCATCGCGGTATGCTTCATTTCCAAGATGCTACTACTGTGGCGGCCACCACTAAAGGAGTGGATGTTGGTAATGCTCTAGAAGGAGTTGCAAGAGAAATGGTGGGAGTAGGTGTTGCTCCAACAAGTGTATTAGAAAGATTGACAGCACTTCGTGGAACTTTCACCGAATTACGCTACAACAATTTTATAGATGAACGTATTATTGAAACTCACGCTATGATGGGTAACCTTACTCAATTAGCTTCACTAATGCCTGATTCAGGAAGGTACCATGATCCTGACTATCCTGACCTTATCTATTTAAGTATTAGAACTCCTCTCTATGCTGCTGAGGCAGCAGTAAGAAATGGCGAAGACCCAACACCAATCGTAGAAGATGCCATAACACGAATTGCTAATAGTCCTAATCCCCACTGGGGAGATGACTATCATGGAAGAGTGACGAGTTATGTAATGGTCGGAAAAACTCTACATAAGGTTGGTTTGGATCCAAACATGGCATTTTCTAAAGCAGAGGCAGAGATTATCCGTGCTAAAGCTACTAAAGATCACCTTGATACTAGAGCCTGTGAAGAACTTGCTGAAGGTTATGCTTCCGTTGGAAATTATGAGGATGCTTTGAGAATGGTTGATTACATAGATGTTGAAGGCGACCCACATGAATTATCTGGAAAACGAGATATCCAAAATATTCTCAATAGTGTAATAAGAATGCAAAAAGATGGTGATTTTAGCAAAGCGCTTGAGATTGCACAAAAATTTGGCTGGAACCATCTAACTGCCAGAATTTTAGCTAAAAAAACAGTTTCTGAAGCTAGACAAGGCATTAAGCCAGATGAAACAATTTCCCAAATAGAGGGAGTTGTTAGTAAAGAAGCCATTTATGCCTGGGAGGATGTTTATCCCCAGGTATATTTATCTCTGGTATTATCGGGTAATCAGGAGGCAGCACAAGCTGTTTTTGATAATATAACTGCTACTATTGAAGGATTCGATGAAGATGAACAATTTAATAAGGCTTTAGTTAGATTTGCCCTGGCTGAAGCTGTTGATGAAGCAGGAGGAGATGCCAGGCAATTATACAGGCAAGCATTTTCTCATACAGTAGAATTTAGAACTGATGGCTCAGGCTTTTATGATTTCTTGGGAATATCCTGGGATATACATAGGGATGGGGTAAGAACACTTATAGGAAAAGGTCATCTAGATTTAGCAAGGGAATATTTAGATCAATATCCTGACGATGGCTGGATGAAATCCATGCTTACCTCGGAGTTAGCAGTTGCAGAGGTTAAAAAAGGATTTAAACCAGAAGAAGTAAGAAATTTACCTCAAACTGACTTACAAGCAATTTTATCAGGAGATGATGAAGCAGCTAAACAAGCAGTAGCTTATTTTGGCTTGGCAGCTTAATTTAAACCTCCTAAAAATGTATGAGGATTTACAGGTATCCCATAAGCATATACGCCAAAATGTAAATGTGGGCCTGTTGACCAGCCTGTACTTCCTTCATGAGCTATTATTTGTCCAGTTTTTACCTTTTGTCCTTTAACCACAAATATTTTATCCAGATGCCCATACAGGGATGATACATTATCTCCGTGATCGATAATAATGTGTTTACCAAAACCCCACCAAATCTGTCCTGCATAAGTTACTTCTCCGTCCATAAATGGAGTAATGGGATCTCCCACTTTGCCATAAGGATTGGCTATATCAATTCCGCTATGTAACACTTCATAAGGCAAGTGTGATACTCCAAATTCTAAAGTCACTACCCCATGTACAGGCCATTCCATTTTTTTAGTAATCTCTTTATCTTTTGATGTATCACCATCAGGATCGTGGATTGTAACAGTGTTAGTAATAGGATCAGAAGTTGCGAGCTTATCTGAA
>Ga0209542_10018519_pt1 | contig 11262 bp, 10 predicted proteins | sample RifCSPhighO2_01_FD_184028 | JGI IMG/M metagenome (GOLD analysis project Ga0209542, IMG submission 184028) | Soil microbial communities from Rifle, Colorado - Rifle CSP2_plank highO2_0.1 (SPAdes) (version 2) | ecosystem: Environmental > Terrestrial > Deep subsurface > Rock core/Sediment ...
CGATTAAAATAGTCATTTCGTCGGGCATACTGCTTTTGGGGCTGTGGACCCTGTTTTACGTGCTCAACGCCCCTGCAAAACGCAATTTCGGCATTTCAACAGTGCAGGCGGTAGCGTTGTTTTTCGCCCAGTGGACTACGGGCAAGAAAGAATTCGAGGAAATCCTCGCGGAAATGGGCGAGCCCGTCGAAACTGCAATTGAAGGCGCGGTCTTCAAAAATTTGCGAGGCAAAAGCAAGGCGGTATTCCTGTCACCGCAAGTGCACTTCGGGCCGTTCGGAAACGTCGGGGGAAGCGAATTCCCGCATTTGCTTTCGCAAAAGATTTCCGCCTACGCGAAAGCGCCTTGCTTCGTATTCCATTCCACAGTCAACCACGACTTCAACCCCGTCCACTCTTCAAGCCACGCACTCATAGCCAAGAAAGCAGTCCAGCAAATAGCGGGCGCCAAAAACTTCGCTTCGAACGCGTGCTTCATGCAAACGCGCGAGGGAAGCGCCAGTGTCGCAGGATTTGCTTTCGGGCGAAATGTCTTGCTCACGCTCTCCCGAGCGCCGGAAAGCACTGAAGACATCGAGCTTTCTCTGGGCATGGCGCTGAAAAACGCGGCGCTCAAGCAATTCGACGGCGCGGTCGTGGTCGACAGGCACAATTCTTTGACTGACGGAAGCATCTTCCGCGTTGGAAGCAGGGAATTCGGCGAATTCCACAAGGCGGTATTGAAAATCTCGCCTTCCGCGCAATCCAGATTCAAGCTGGGGGTCTCGGAAAAAAGTCTTTCCGCATTCACGCTGGACAACGGCATCGGCAAGGCCGGGCTCAAAACTGCGGTGCTCGAAATCAAAGGCAGGAAGTATTGCATGGTGCTCATCGACGGCAACAACATTTTGCCTTCGTTCCGCGCCAACGCACTTTTGGCGCTGAGGAATTACGGTTTCGAATGGGCCGACGTTTTCTCCACCGACACGCACGCGGGAAACAAGATCGGAGGAGTGCACAATCCGGTTGGACGCAATCTCGACAGTGAAAAGCTCGTGCGCGAAATCCGCGAGAGCGTCGAAGAAGCGTTGGCAGACTTGGAAGAGTGCAAGGCCGCTTTCTTCTGCGACACGGTAGGCTTGAGCGTGCTGGGAGGAAGAAAGCAAAGCGAACTCACTTCAACAATAAATTCGGTCGTGGCAATAGCGCGCGTTCTCGCGCCCGCCATATTCGCAATTTCAGTCATCCTGGTGTTGGTTTTGCTCTTTTTGTCTTGAAGGAAAAAAAAGGTTTTTCTAAATGCGCGTGGGTTTTTTCACCGACACTTTCTACCCCAACGTCGACGGCGTGGTTACAACGCTCATTAACTACAGGAACGAAATGCAAAAGCGAGGCGACGAGGTTTTCGTGTTCACTTCAGGAGACAGGAAAACGCGCGAGGAAAACAGGGACAAGCGCGTTTTAGTATTCCGCTCTTTCCGCTTTCCCCCCTACCCGCAGTACAAAATCGCATTGTTCCCCTTCTCTTCCACGAAAATAGCGAGGGAAAAGAAAATCGAATTGGTGCACTGCCACGCCCTCGCTTCGATGGGCTTGGCGGCAATCAAAACCTCTCGGGACTTGCACTTGCCTTTGCTGGGCACTTTCCACACGATGGTGCCCCTAGCAGCGAAAAAAATGATGGGGCGCACTGCCGAAAGAATCCTGTGGAAGGCCGTGAAGGTTTTTTACGACAGGTTTGATTTGGTCACGTGCCCCACGAAAACAATCCAGGAAATCCTGCGCGAGAAGGGAGTCGAAAGCGTGATCGTGCCCAACGCCATCGACACCGTGCGCTACAACCCGTCTGTCAAGGGGGGAACTGTGAGAAATCTGGTGGGCGCAGACAAGATCGTCCTCGTCGCAGGGCGCGTGAGCCAAGAGAAGAGCATCGAAGTTATAGTGAAAAGCGCGCCTCAAGTGCTTAAGCAAACTGCAGGGCAAAACGTGAAATTCGTGGTTACCGGAGACGGGCCGGACAGGAAGCGCATCGAAGATTTGGTGAAAAGCGAGGGGCTGCAGAAAAACTTCGTTTTCACTGGGTTTGTAAAGCGGGAACACCTGCCGTCCTACTACGCGGCGTGCGACTGCTTCGCTACTGCATCAACATTCGAAACTCAAGGCCTTGCCCTGCTTGAGGCCATGGCTTGCGGAAAGCCGGTTGTCGGAGCAAGGGCAATGGCCATTCCTGAAGCCGTGCGCGAAAACAAAAACGGGTTTTTGTTCGCGCCGGGAGACGAGGGCGAGTGTGCGGAAAAGATAGTCAAGATTTTAACCATGAAAAAAAGCGCTAGAGCGAGAATGGCGGGGAACGCACGCAAAACCGCTGAACAATACTCCATCCCTAAAAGCACTTCGAAAATGCTGGGAGTTTACGGGGAGCTATTGCGCTGCTGATCTGGCTGGAGCTGCGCGGGCTTGAATTCAGGCGGAGCACTGCACTTGCGCCATAATCGCTTCGCGTGAAGTGATTCCGGCGTAAGCCTTTTCGTTAATCACGACCGACGGCGTTCGGCTTATGCCATAACGGCTTTTTATCGCATTCACTACTCCCATATCCAAGTCGGTCGGGAAAGCGAAAACGCGCACGTTACTGCACTCGTCCCTCACGCTATTCAATATCTGCGCCTGCGCCCTGCATTCGACGCAATCCTGCTTGTCGGGATAGAAGTATAGGATGGGCGTTATGCCGGAAGAGCCGCACACGCTTTCAAGCTGCCGCAAGTAAAGCCACAGCTCTGAATTCGCCAGGATAAACCTGCGCTTGGTGCGCGCCGTATCAGCAAGCACGGCGGAAGATTCGGTTTGCTGAAGCTGGTTGAACAAGTCGTAAAGCTTGTTGATTTGCGCGCGCGTCGTTTCCTCCAACGCAGGGCAAATCTCGGTTGATTTGTTGTACGTCTGCGTGTAGAGCAAAAGCGTTCGGGCGGATTGCATTTCCTCTTCCAAATCCGAAACCCGCGTTTGCAAGTCTTGCGCGCGCGAGTCGTCCAGGTATTTCACGAAAAAGTAGTTGCCAGCGAACAAAACCAGCGTAATCACCAACGCCTTGACGTAAACGCTTACCATGCTATGCTTTCACCCGCGCCTTGTTTTCCCATCTTCTTTCCGTTCCAATAATCTCGTGCACCATTCCCGAAAAGTACACGAAGGAAATGAACATCGAGTACAACGTCATGAACACGACCATGGGCGGCACGTGCCAAACGTTGATTTTCTGTTTCGCGATCCCGAAGCTTATCCAAACGATGTAAAGCCAGACCATTATGGTGAAGAGGAAGAAAAATACCGAGGAATTTATTATCGCGCCCGAGTAAATGCCCAAGTTCGTTACAAGCGAAGCGTCCACTTGCGCCACGCCTATCGCGCCCAGCAGGTCGTTCACAAAATTGCCGCCGTGAAGGAAGAGAATGCGCGATGCCACGACAACGCCGAACAGTTCGACTGCAAAGGAAATCGGATAGACGAAACGCCCGAAATCGCCGTACTTCGAGTTGAAAAGCATGTGCGAGTACTTGCGCCCGTTGAATATCTTGCCACGCAGCCACCGCAGCCTCTGGCTGAAGAGCTTGCCCCAAGAGTCCGGAACGTCGGTCCGCACAACTGCGTCGGTCGTCAGGCGAATCTTGTAGCCTGCCGACTGCAAGTGCAAAGCGATTTCCATGTCTTCGGTGATGTTGTCTTCGTCGAAGCCGCCGATTTTCTTCAATGCTGCGGCAGAATAGACGGACATAGGACCTGGCGTTACAATCAGCCCGTCCAACTCCGCGAGCGCAGTATGCCAGAAGCCGAACGCCACGTAATACTCGATTTCCTGTATTTTCTGCACGAAGTTCTTCGGTTTTTCCACGCAAACCAAAGCCGTGACTGCACCCACTTGCTTGTCGTTGAACAGCCGCACCATCCGCTTGAGCGAATCGCGGGCGGGATAAGTGTCGGAATCGATGCACGCGACTATTTCGCCCTTGGCTTTCGTCAGCGCGAGATTCAGGGAGCGGGCTTTGCCTTGGTTGCGCGGATGGCGCATTATTTCGAGCGAAGGAAACCGTTTTTTGAGCTGCAAAAGCTTTTGCTTGGTCGCGTCGGTGCTCGCGTCGTCCACTATCACGACCTGCAGTTTTCGCGGGTATTCGAGCGCGAAAACGCTTTCCACGCACTTTTCTATGGTTTTCGCGCTGTTGTAGCACGGGATGATTACGCTGGCCGACGGGAATTTGTTGGAAAGCTTTTGCTCGCCCTTTTCCCAGAACTTGAGCAGGTAAACTACTGCGACGTATACGAACAGGAAATTGGCGGTGAGGAAAATTGCGAGATACGGGACTACTGCAAAGAGGGCGTAGAAAAACGCGGCGAACGAGCCTACGACTAGCAGCGCGGAAAACCAGAAGCTGTTGCGCAGTCCTTCGAGCATTTTCTCTCCCTTCAAACTCAAAACTAGGGCTTGTAATAAAAGGTATTGGACAAGCGGGGTTTTAAATTTCCCGTATTATCGCGTAGCGCTTGGTTTTTATGCCGAGCATGAAGTTGAGCGTGGTCTTGCCCCAGTCCCAAGTCAGCCCGAACAACCCGAATTTTTTGAGCCTGCGGTTTGAAGTGAACGTGACAACGGCAGGGTCGTAAATTACTTTGCCCCGTTTTGCTATGCGCACGCACAAGTCCTGGTCTTCGCTAGCTTCCATCTCCTCGTCGAAACCTCGGACCGCGTTGAAATCCTTTTTCTTGTACGCTGCCGCGTTGCCTGCGATGACGGGCCTTCCGAGCATTGTAGAGGTTTGAACTATCAAATTAAGGATTTCGAAAAACCAGTTTTGCAGGAAAGTCGCGTCTTTCGGCATCACCTTCCCGCCGAAACCCACCACTCGCGGGTCTTGAAACGCCTTGACCATTCTCGTGAAGAAAAGCTTGGGGGGCGTGTTGTCAGCGTCGCAAAACACGAGCCACTCGCGTTTCGCGTACTTCGCTCCGACGTTGCGCCCCGCGCCAATGGAAGGCCGTATTTTCTTATGCGCGTTTTCCAGGCACACTTTGTCCGCAAGCTTTTGTGCGATTGCAACGGTCTTGTCGCTGCTGCCGCCGTCGGCGACTATCAACTGCGCGCCCGGAAGCATCTTGCGGAGAGACCGCAGGGTATTGCCGATGTTTTTCTCTTCGTTCAACGTGGGTATTACGACGGAAGCGTTTCCGAAGTTTTCGCTGGCCATTTTCAAAACTAATGCTGAACGCTGGATGGAAAGAAAAAGGTTTGCCAAGACGATTTTTCTTGGCTGCGGAAGGGGAAGGGTCGGCGGAGCGAGCGCCGGGAAACCGCAGGTTTCCCTTCGGCTCGCAGAACAACGGTGTTTTTAAAAGCGGGTTGAGTTGTGTTAGTGTAATTGAGGTAAACGTTAAACGCAAGAGGTTTTACGCCGTGAAACCCAGTTCCAGGATTTTGCTTTCAGCGCTCATTCTGCTTGCCTTGGCCGCAAACGTTTTCGCCGTAGGCATAAGGCCCGCGCGCCTCGTCTATCCGTTCCAGGAAGGCAGGGAATTGAACCTAGAGTATACTGTAATCAACCGAGCGGCGGTCGGAGCGCGTTTTGCTATTTACGTGTGCGGCACTTTTTACGACAAGATCGAAGTCACGGGCGTTTCGTCAACGGTTTTCACTGATTTGGATTGCACTGCAGCGCAAAGGAAGGTCATCAGCCAGCTTGAAAACGGCGACATCACGCTCGACCAGGCTGGCATTTTCTTGAACCCCCGCGAGGAGAAAGCTCTTCGGGCGAAAATAAAAATGCCGTCCGTTGCAGGCTTTCAGCCGGGAATAGTCGAAACGCGCGTGGGAACAGTGGATTTGCCGTTGACTTTCAAGCCTGGGGAGACGGTCGTGGGCGGAATTGCGGCGGTTGAAGCGCAGTTGTGGTTTAAAGTTCCTTACCAAGGCAAAAGGTTTTTGCTAGCGGCAGACGTGCCTGACGCAGAGTGGGGCAAGAAAGCCAAGATAAAAATGACGGTCACGAGCGAAGGGACGGACGACGTCAAGAACGCGATTCTCACCGCAGACGTCATGGACCCGCAGGGCGTTCGCAAGGACAGACTTTCGTTCGACCCTAAAGACATTGCTTCGGGAGAGAGCGTGGAGTACAACACGCTTTGGGACACCAAGCAAGTCGAACCCGGAACTTACAACCTGTTGATGAGGTTTTCTTTCGACGGCCAGACTGTCACGCACGAAGAAGAATTCATGGTCGGAGGCTTGGAGGTAATAGTCTCTGCAGTTGAAGCCCAGCCGGTAGCTAAAGGCGGGATAGCAAAAATAGCGATAAGCACGGTAAGCAAGTGGGGAGACACGATTCCAGGCGTTTTCGCCGACATTACCGTAAGAGACAAGGCTGGGAAAGACGTGGGAAGCGCGAAAACGCAGTCAGTAGACATGCTTCCGTTCGCAAAACAAACTCTCGAAGGGTTTTGGGAAACCTCAAGCGCTTCAACTGGGTCTTACGACCTGCTAGTGAAAGTCCATTACGCCAACAAGGACGCAGAAGGAAAAGGAACGCTTGAAATCAAGGAAACGGTATACCAGCAAACGCCCATAGAGTACATTGCACTCGCAATAGCGGTAATCCTCGTTATAGCGGGATTGTGGTTTTTCAAGGACAGGATTAAGATCGCGCCTGCAGGACAAAAATAAAAAGGACGCAACGCAAAACTATTTTTCATGGAAAGAAAGCGGGCGGTTCGAAATCGCATGGCAACAGCGAAGCGGATGAAAGAAGACAAGATGCTTTTCTATGCGGCAGTCTGCCTTGCAGCAGCGTTCTTCATCCTCTCGGCGGGAATCGGCGTCAGAGCCCAGCAGAACTCTCTTAAAATCGAGCTGCCCATGCATTTGAACGTGAGCGGCGGAGTCCTCGGATTTAACGTTACAGACATGCTGGAGTTCGGCGCCATTCCTCCTAGCGCCGGCGGTAGGAAAACGGTTTTCATCACCAACACCCTCGAAACGGAGAAAAGGGCTGAGCTCAGGGCTTACGGCGGGATTGCAGGGTGGATTTCACTCTCTAGAAACTCTTTTCCTATCGCGGCCGGCAAAACCGAGAACGTGAGCGTTTACGCCGTAGTGCCTCCGGGCACGCCGCAAGGCGATTACTACGGAACTCTCGAAATCAGGCTGGAATGAAAAAACGGGTTGTTGGCGAAAATCAGAATTTCTTGTAAAACCGCTCGTAGCTTTTCGCGGTCTCGTCCCACGTGAACTTCTTGACTGCGATTTTCCGCCCTTCCGCGCCCATTTTCCGCGCGGCCTTCGGGTTTTCCAGGACGAACGAAATTCGCTCTGCCAAAGCCCTCGCGTCCCGCGGCTGAACCAAAAAACCGTTCTTGTCGTGCTCTATGATTTCTGGAATGCCGCCTATGTCCGTGCCAATCACGGGCTTGCCCGTCGCCATTGCCTCTACGACTACTATCCCGAACGGCTCCCACAACGACGGCAATACGAAACAGTCGCACGCCGCGTATAACGCTGCCAGGTTTTTCTCGGAAAACCTTTCTGCGAGGAAAGAAATTTTCCCTTCAACGCCGAGAGCCTTCGCCTTGTTCTGCAAGTGCGACAGCATCGGCCCGCGGCCGAGCAAAACGAAGTGCGCCTTTCCCTTCAATTGCTTGTCCACCAGCGGTATTGACTCCAGCAGATAGTCCAACCCTTTTTGCTCTACGAGCCGGCATACGGTCAAAACGATTTTCTTTCCTTCCGCGCCCACCAAGTCCTTCAAAATCCCTTCTCCCGAATTCTTGGGGTTAAACCACTGCACGTCCACGCCGTTGTAAACCACTTGCTTTGGCATAAGCAACTCGCTTGGAACGGTTATGTCGAGAGTGTTTTTGCTCACTCCAGCGATTGCGTTGCAGTTCGCCATTATCTTGCGGCCGTAAACGTCGTCGTACAGCCCTCCGACGAAGTCGGTCGGCAAGTCGATTCCCTGCGGATGGGCGTTATGCAGGGTAAGCGCGAGTTTTTTCTTGAAAACCTTTTTTATCGCGAACAGCTCGAACATGCTGTAGACGAAGCGGTTGTGAATGTGCACCACGTCCGCGCGTTTCACTTCCCTAGCCAGGTCTAGCCAAGGCATTAGGTATAACGGGACTGGCGGAGGAAGGGGGTGAGGCAGCCAAGTCAGCACTGCAGCCGGACCGCGCAATATCCGCACTCCTTCTATTTCCTCCTCCCGTTTGGTGTGCGGAAGCATTGACGTTAGGACCGTGACGTCGTGTTTTTTCGCAAGGCGCCTGCACGCTTCGAACAAGTGTTTTTCAGTGCCGCCGGAAAAGGGGTAGTAAAACGGGTTGAGCATCAGCAAGCGCACAGCAAATCGCCCTTTTCCTTAAACCGGTTTTTTCACGAACGAAAAAGTTAGGCAAAAGCTTGGCTTAAATTGCGTGCTTTTCGCCCAATTCTGGGGCAAAAGCGTCGAAACCGTCGTTTTCCCGCAAGTCTTTCGCGAAAGCCTCGCACGAGTCGCCGTGCACGCAGAAAACCTTTTCTGGGTTCATCTTGCGTATCGCGTCGCGCAGTTGCTTGGCGCTCGCGTGCGCCGAAAAATCGAAGTGCTCGAAAGGCATTTGCATCTTCACTTCCCCCCCGTCTATCGACAGCGCCTCTCCGTCCAAAAGCCTTCGCCCGTTGGTGCCTGCCACTTGAAAGCCGGTCAAAAAGATTTTTCCCTTGCCGCTCTTGTTGAGGAAATGCAGGTAATTCAACACAGGCCCTCCTTCCAGCATTCCGCTCGTCGTGAGAATGACGCAAGGCTTTTCTGAAATGCGCTTTCTCATCGCCCTGCCGTTCACGAAAGAAAGGCTTTTCACCGCCTCGGCGAAGTCCTTGTAGTTCTTGACGTAGGAAGGGTAGTCTGCGAGCATGGTGCACACTTTCTGCGACATTCCGTCCAAATAGACTTTTGTTTTTCCGCGCAGCAGGGACTTCAGCACTAGCATGACTTCCTGGCTTCTGCCGACTGCGAATGCAGAAACCAGGGCGACGTGGCCGTCGGAAAGGCAGTCTTCAATCTGGTCTATGAAACGCTTTTCCAAAACCCTGCGTTCGGTGTGCTCGCGAAAGGCGTAAGTGCTTTCTATCACTACCGCGTCTACACGGTCGTTCGGGAATTTCGCTTTAGAAAGCAAGCGCGTTTCGCCGGAATTGAAGTCTCCAGTGTAAAAAACGCTTTTTTTCTTTCCGCCGCCCTTCGACTCGAAAAGGACTCCTGCGCTGCCGGGAATGTGGCCTGCGTCGAAAAACTCGAATTGCGAGCCGTCGAAAAACTCGTAAGGTGTTTGGTAGGGCAAGGGGGTGAATTTGTTGTACAGCTTCACGGTGTCGGTGCGCTTGTATGGAAGCTCGTGCCCGTTGAGTTGCGAAAGCTTTTCCGAATCCTCGAGCAAAAGCGTGGTCATCGGTATAGTTGGGAAAGTGCAGAACGTCGGGGGGTTTGCGTTCTTGTACAAGACCGGCAGCCCTCCGGAATGGTCCAAGTGCGCGTGGGAAAGAATGCAGGCGTCGAAACGGATTTTGTCCAGCGCCGGAGCTTCGTTGTGGTCGTGCACTTTCATGCCGCAGTCCAACGCAACGCGCAATTCGCCAGTATCTACTGCAACGCAGCTTTTGCCCACTTCGCGGGCGGCGCCCAAGAAACGCAGTTCCAAAAAAATCCAGTCCCCGATTGCAAGGCGCCATTCAACAGCGCGGTTTTCATTAGCGGGAAAGCCATTAAAAAGGCTTGTCGGAGTCTCGCGCTCAAAAGCGTTTTTCCTCCCGGTCGGCAACGTTTTTATACAGAAATCCCGTGGGTATGTTGCAGTGCTGCGGGGGCTGAAGCGATGAAATTTTCTAAGGCAAGGAAAGCCGATTCCGACGACGTGTACAGGGTTTTGCTCTTGATAGGGTTCATGCTCGTCATAATAGCCTTTACCACCGCGCTTATTTTCAGGGACTTGGAAATGCTCGTGAAGTGAAGGCCCGTCTTTTTATTTCCTTTCCGGCTTATGCAGTAATGCATTCTCAGCTGTTGGACTTCAAAAGCTCTGAAAAACTCTTGGAAAAGTTCGGCATTCAAAGCGCGAAAAGCTTTTACTGCGCCTCGCCGGACGAAGTCATGCAAAAAAGCTCTTTGCTCGCCAAGCCGTGGGTTTTGAAGATCGCCGGAGAAGGTGTGTTCCACAAGACCGAGAAAAAGCTCATCGCGCTCGATTTGCACGATTTCGAGGAGCTTTACAAAGCCGCCCGGCGCCTGGAAAAAAACGCACTGCAGGCGGGGTTGAATGGAAAAAAGTGGGGGTTCGTCCTGCAGAGCGAGCTCAAGGGAACCGAATTCATAATCGGGGGAAAAGAAGACGCGGTCTTCGGCAAAACTGTTTTGTTCGGAAGCGGCGGAGTCGCAGTGGAATTGTTCAAGGACTTTTCCATCCGCGTTTGCCCTATAACGCGGAAGGACGCAGGGGAAATGATTGCAGAAACGAAGGCGAGCGCTTACTTCACGCAGCAGGGGTTTCGCACCAAGAAAGCCAGCAAAACCAAAATCGTCGAACTGCTGCTGAAAACATCGCGCCTGCTCGAAACGCAAGAAGAAATCCAGAGCCTGGACTTCAACCCCGTGATTGCCGACGGGAGCAGCGCGTGGGTCGTGGACGCGAAAATAACGGTGAAGTGAAATGAAAAAAATCTCGATAGCTTTTTTCGACGCAACGCGCGATGACGAGGAGTACTTCAAGAAAAGCCTCAGGCAGTTCAAGCTGGTTTTCTGCGGCGAGCTGGACGAGGAAAACCTTGAGAAAGCTGCGCAGTGCGAAATCATCTCTTGCTTTGCTCTTGCAAAAACCAGGTTTGACGCCCGAGCGCTCGCAAGGCTTCCTCTAGTCAAATTCATAGCAACCCGTTCGACGGGATTCGACCACATCGACATGCAAGAGTGCTCGAAGCGCGGCATTAGCGTTTCGAACGTGCCTTCCTACGGCGACAACACGGTTGCAGAACATGCTTTCGCGATGATCCTCGCATTTTCCCGCAAGATAATCGATGCGAACGAACGGGTGCGCAAGGGAGATTTCAGCGTGGACGGGTTGACCGGCTTCGATCTGGCCGGCAAAACAATGGGAATAATAGGAACCGGCAAAATAGGGGTGAACGTCGCGAGAATAGCCAACGGTTTTCAAATGAAAATCCTGGCGTTCGACGCGCGGAAAAACCGCGAGTTGGAAAAGAAATTCGGAGTG
>Ga0209542_10018520_pt1 | contig 11262 bp, 7 predicted proteins | sample RifCSPhighO2_01_FD_184028 | JGI IMG/M metagenome (GOLD analysis project Ga0209542, IMG submission 184028) | Soil microbial communities from Rifle, Colorado - Rifle CSP2_plank highO2_0.1 (SPAdes) (version 2) | ecosystem: Environmental > Terrestrial > Deep subsurface > Rock core/Sediment ...
CGAGGGTTCCGTGCGAGCTCGGCGTAAGCATAAGCGAAGACGTTTCAAGCATCGGCACAAAACCCAAAAAGACAAGGGACATGATTAAAGAGGAAGAGGACGCAAAGGCCGCGGCTGTAGGGGTTGTGGCTGAAGGCGAGGCGGCGCAGGGCGCGGCCGCTGAAGGCGCTGTAAAGGGCAAGGGCGCCGAAAAGAAGCCTGCGGGAAAGGAAACCGGAAAGCCAGCGGAAGGGAAAAAGCCTGAAGCGAAAAAAGAGGAAAAAAAGAAGTAATTCCCCCTCTGCCCTGAAAAAATAATTTTAACAAATTTTTCCACCACGTTCTTTTTTATGGCTGAACTTATTGTCGACCTTGAGCCTGCAAAGGCGTTCCTGCAGGAAAAAAAGGCGGCAACAGCGATAGTGCAGATTCCTGAAGGCCTGAAAAGCAAAACCGCGTGGATTGCTGAAGAGCTTGGAAAGGAATGCGGAAACGTTTTCATTAAAATGGACCCCTGCTACGGCGCGTGCGACCTGCCTTTGAACGACATGAAAGTGCTGAATGCCGACTGCGTAATCCACATAGGGCACGGCGCCATTCATCCGCATAAAAACATTTTTTACCTGCCGCTGCAGTACAGGTTCACGGAAAAAGAGCTTGAGGAAAACGTTTCAAGGCTCCTGAAGGAATTGGGGAAAAGGAAAATTAATTCCGTGGCGCTTGTCGCGAACGCGCAGTACGTTGAATCTTTGCCTTTGATAAGGAAAATGCTTTTCAATGAGGGAGTGAAATCTTTTGAAGGGAAAGCTTCAAGCAGGATTGCCTCTGAAGGGCAGATTCTCGGGTGCAATTACACGGTTGTTGAAAGCATTCAAACGGTTGTGCAGGCCTCGGTGTATTTCGGCGACGGCTATTTCCATCCTCTCGGCCTGATGTTCGGCACTGAAAAGCCCGTGTTCGTTGTGAACCCTTTAACCGAAACCGTTGAGGAAATCAGCGAAAAGCAGAGGGACAGGTTTTTGAGGAAAAGGTTTGCGGCAATAGCTGAAGCGTCGCAGTGCAAAACTTTCGGCATAATAGTTTCAATAAAATCCGGGCAGAGGCAGAAGGAAAAGGCGCTTGAGCTGAAAAAAGCGATTGAAAGGCACGGGAAAAAGGCCGTGCTCCTGGAAATGGATTTGGTCGTGGAAAGCTACATGAAAGGCATAGGCGTCGGCTGCCTTGTGAACACCGCGTGCAACCGCATAGTGCTTGATGATTCCGAGAACTGGAAAACGTTAATAATAAACCCCACGGAGTGCCTGATAGCTTTGGGCGAAAAGACGTGGGAAGAGTGGAAGCCTGACGAGTTCATGCACTGAAGGGCGGAAAAAATGGGCGCAAAGAATAGGAAAAAGTTTGAAATCCCAAGGGTGCATGAAACGATTCAACGCACAGTAACGCTTGGCGGGCGCAACATTTGTTTTACAAATTCAAAAAAAATAGGCATTGAAATTGGGGGGCAACCCAACCCTTTCCCAAGAGATGGGGAACTTCGCAAACTCGTAATTGGGTTGTTGGGTAAAAGAGCACCTGAATATTCTTTCCTTGAATGAAAATCAGTAATCAATCTTGTACGGGTCGGGAGCCTCATAATCGTCTTTCACTGCATTGGCGCGCCTTGCGGTGCCGCGCTTTGAAGACGTTTTCCTTTTAGGTTTGCTTGCGCGCGCGGGGGTTTTCCTTCCATAAACCCTGCGCACGGTTCTCTTAACAGTTTTCCGCGCGGGCTCAAACTCATCTGTTTCGCGGTCGGCACCGCCGATTAAGGTTCCGGTGAATGATGAGCCGTTCACGAAAGAGGAAAAGTTTTCAAGGCTGTTGCCGTCAAGCACAACCGCTTTAATGGAGCTGCGCTGCAGGATGAGGCAGCACGCAAGGTCAAGGACAACGTTCTGGCCGGGCCTTGAGCCGGATTCAAGAATCAAGGAGATGAGCTTTTCATAGCTTATCTCCTCAAACCTTTTCGCGTCCGGAAAATCACTGGGGTCGGCATCGTAAATTCCGTCAACATTTGTGAGGTTCACGAAAGTGGCGCCGAGGAATTCGGATATGAGCGCGCCCACAGCATCGGTGGTGAAGAAAGGCATGAGGCCCCCGAACACGGGAATTTTGCCCGAATCAATTATTTCCTTTGCCCGGGTTATTTCAGTGAGCACTTCCCTGTGCGCTTCAGGAATGGCCGCGGCGACAATTAAAGCATTTGCGCGCGTGATTTTTATGCCCATTAAATCCTGCTCGAAATTGTTCGCGCCAGCGGAAGCCATCGCCTCAACGTATTCGCGCGCCGGCCTGCCTCCGCCCACAACCAGCACAAATTTTTTCCCTGAAGAGCGCAGCGAGCTTATCGTTCGGGCGAATTCCCTTATTTTTTCGGTGTCAGGCCTTGCCTTGAAGAAAAGGCTCCCGCCGACGGAGACAACGAAAACGTCGCCGTGAAAGCCGCCGGAACCTGATTGCGCGGGTTCCTGAGAGTCCTGCTGCTGCGCGTAATTCTCGAAAATGTCGAACATTCCAGATTAAAAGAAATGCTTTCAGCTATTTAACTTTTACTGGTGGGCATGGGCGGCATTTGGAAGGGGTTTATAATTTCAATGCGGGAAAATAATGGTATCATGGATTCAGGCTTTTTTTCCTGACCTTTTACTCAAGCTGTTTTTGTTAGTGGTTTTTATGGCTAAGGATTCGGCGGATTTGCAGTCCGTGGAAGTTGTTTTCAGGAAGAAGCTGAAAAAGCTCCAGAAGTTCAGGGGGCGGGGCACTGAACTCATCAGCGTCTACATTCCCGAGGGAACTGACAGGGGCACGGTGATGGGCCAGCTCACGGAAGAGATAAGCCAGAGCTCCAACATCAAGAGCCCGAGCACAAGGAAAAACGTGCAGGGAGCGCTGCGGAAAATAATAAATTTCCTGAAGCAGATTGATTTCAAAATACCGCAGAACGGCCTTGTGGTTTTCGCCGGCAACATTTCCGAAAACGAAGGGCGGACAGACATAAGGCTTTTCACCATCCACCCCGTGAAGGAGCTGAGGACAAAGCTTTACTGGTGCGATTCAAACTTTCACCTTGAGCCTTTGCTTGAAATGTCCAAGCCCAGCAGCGTGTACGGCCTCATTACAATTGACAAAAGCGAGGCGACAATCGCGACGCTTATAGGGAAAAGGTACGAGGTTTTGGGGCACTTCACTTCAGGGTACAGCGGAAAATTCAAGGCAGGCGGGCAAAGCGCTGCACGCTTTGAAAGGCTGCGCGAGGAAGCCGAGCAGGAATTTTACAAGCGCATCAGCGAGAAGGCGAACAAGGCGTTCCTTCCCTTTGAGGAAAAGCTCAAGGGCATAATTGTCGGCGGCCCGGGGATGACGAAAACCTTTTTCCTTGACAAGGGCCTGATTGACCACAGGCTCAAGGGGAAAATACTGGGAAGCCTTGACACTTCCTACACTGATGAATCAGGAATACGCGAGCTGGTGCAGAAATCGGGTGAAATACTCAAAGAAACGGACTTGATGAAGGAAAAAGCGCTCATGGAAAAATTCCTCACCGAGCTGGCGAAGGACGGCCTCGCGACTTACGGCGAAAAAGAAGTGATGAAAGCGCTGGAGCTGGGGCAGGTTGATAAATTGATTGTGAGCGAAGCGATTGAGTGGACAGTGTTCAAGCTGCAGGACTCGAACACTGGGGAAATAAAATATGAGGTTGACAAGGACGGCTCTTTCAGCGCGGGCAGGCAGGGTTCATTGGAGGTTGTTGAAGAGCTTGAATTCCTGGATTACATGATTGAAAAGGCCGCACAAACCTCCGCAAAGGTGGAGGTTGTTTCAGTTGACACGCCTGAGGGAGAGCAGTTTTTCAAGGGCTTTGGAGGCCTGGGCGCGATGCTCAGGTACAAAATTTAAAATCCGGTGAAAAGTGAAAGTGCTCTAAAATGGATTCAAATTCAACAGGGATAAAGCATTTCACCACAACAACTGAAGGAATCGGCGGAATAATCAAGCGCAGGATTTCAGACTTTGTTGTGCGCGAAATAACCGAGGAAGGGAAAACTCTTGAAATCGGGGCGTTCAGCGACCCTGAAACAATCAAGGAGCTGAACCTTGAAATACCGGAAAATGCGGACGCTGAAAAAGAATATCTGCTCATTGAAATGGAAAAATTTGGCTTGGACACGAATGATGCGCTGAGGAGAATTGCGCGCCATTTGAGGTGCTCGCCGAAAAGGATTGGATACGGGGGAATGAAGGACAGGCGCGCAATCACCGTTCAGAAAATTTCCTTGTGGAAGCCTGACGTTGAGCTGCTGAAAAGTTTCAGGAGCAGGTACGTTGCCCTGAAAAACCCTGAGTGGGGAAAGGAAAAAATTTCCATAGGCTCATTGAAGGGAAACAATTTTGAAATGTGCGTGCGCGAAATTTCTTTGGATGAAGAAAAACTGCGGGAAACAGCGGAGCGGTGCTTTAAAGAAATGCTTGAAAACGGCGTCGCGAACTATTTCGGCGAGCAGAGGTTCGGCGGAATAAGGGAAGTCACGCACAAAGTCGGGAAAAAATTCGTTGAAGGGAAAATCGATGAAGCCGTGCTTCTTTACCTGACCTCACCCGCGGAGGGGGAGGAAGAGGAAATCGCACTCGCGCGGAAAAACCTCGCGGACTCAATGGATTTTGCCGCGGCAGTGAAAGAGTTTCCCTCAAAGTTCAGGTACGAGCGCTCAATAATCCATCACCTTTGCAGATACCCGAACGATTTTGTCGGGGCGTTCAAGGAACTGCCGAAACACCTCACATACCTTTTCACGCACGCTTACCAGAGCTATCTTTTCAATGAAGTGATTAATGAAAGGATTGAGCAAGGCATTGGATTGAAGCCTGTGAAAGGGGATGTGCTGGAAGAAGGGATTGCAACAGCGCCTTTGTACGGGTTTGACTCGGTGCCCGCAAAAGGAAAGCCCGGGAAAATTGAAAAGGAAGTGCTTGAAAGGGAAAACTTGAAGCTTGAGGATTTCCGCGTGAAAAGCTTTCCGGAATTGGGCTGCGGCGGCGCGAGGAAGAAAATGCTTTTATTCCCCGAAAAGCCTGAAATCCTTTCAACAGCGCCGGACGAGCTGAATGAAGGCAAACTGAAGCTTAAAGTGGCTTTCACGCTTCCAAAAGGGAATTACGCAACCACAATTTTAAGGGAACTCATGAAAAACGGCAGTATGTGATAAAAACGCCATAAGACACCTAAAAAAGCGCTTTTCCGGCATTAAAATTACCTATAAAAGCCCCTGACATGGGCAAAAACAGCTGTTTAAGGGGCTTTGCAGCCGAGGGCGTCTTTTAAAACAATCTCAGAAACAAGGGAATCACGCTTCACGCCGCTGAACACAAGCGTGGGATATTTTTCAACCCCGTATTTCTGCGCAAGCACATCTATAAGCGGGATGTCAAGGTCCGTGGGGAAAGCGAAAACTCTCACATTGCTGCACTTTGAGACAACAGAGTCAAGCACAAGCGCCTGCGAGGCGCATTCCGCGCAGTAATACTTGTCAGGGTAAAAATACAGCACGGGCTTCACTTCACGCAAGGCGCATTCCTTTTCCGCCTTGGCGATGAGCAGGTAAAGGTCAAGGTTTTGGAGTATGAACTTTTTCTTCAGCAAACCCGAATCGGGGAAAAGGCTATTTTTCCGCGCGGTTTCAAGCTCCCCTAAAACTTTTGCGGCATTGGTTTTCTGGAGCTCAATCCTTTTCAAAAGCACGCCGCAGATGTTTTCCTCTGGAAAAATAGATTCATACAGGAACAATTGCTGCGAGGCCTGCAGCTCAAGCGCGCTTTCCTCGACAGTGTTCGCGAGATTGTTCGCGCGCATTTCATCAAGGTAATTTATCGTGAACAGGCCTACCGCGAGAATCACTAAAGTCAGCGCAAGCGCTTTCAGGTATTTGCTTACCATGTATAATCACTGCCATTGATTTCCTTAAAAAAGCTTGTGAAGTATACGAATGAAATGAAAAAGCCGTAAATGAACATGTAAAAAACTATTTCCGGAAGCTTCCATATTGAAAGGCGGTCGTTCACGAAATTGTGGCTCACGTACACGAGGAAAGAGTAAAGCACTATTGTGAAAAAATAAAAGTAAATGCTTGAGTGAAGCGTGAAGCCCGCGGGAATCGCCCCGAAAACATTTCCGCCGGAGCCGAACCATGAAATTACGAAGCCGAAATAGTTGAGCACGTTTTCAAAGTTCGCGGCAACGGTTACCGCAATCAGGAGGATTGCGAGGCCGTCGGCAACAAGTGAAAATGGAAAGCTGAACATCCCGAACTCGCCGAATTTCGGGTTGAAGACCATGCCGAAATATTTCCTTGTATTTACGAATTTGCCCCTGTACCACCTTATGCGCTGCCTGAACCAGTGCTTTAAAGTGTGCGGCACAACGGTGTAAATGACCGCTTCAGGCGCGGAGGCTATCCTGAACCTTTTGGATTGGAGGCGCATCGCGATTTCCATGTCCTCGGTGATATTTTTTTCGTCAAAGCCTCCGATTTCAACAAGGACTTTTTTCCTGAACAGGCTCATCGGCCCGGGAGTGACCATTATGCCATTAAGGTCAGCCAAAACGCTCTGGAAAAACCCAAATGAAATGAGGTATTCAATTTCCTGAATTTTTTCCACAAAAGTTGTCGGCCTGTAAGAGCGCACAAGGCCTGTGACCGCGCCAACATTGCCTGAATCGAAATGGCGGGCCATTTTCACAAGCGCGTCCTTTTCAGGGAAAGTGTCTGAATCAATGGCGGCAATTATTTCGCCTTTCGCGGCCTTAATGCCGGAGTTCAGCGCCGCCGCCTTGCCGGAATTTTTTTTCGCCAGCAGCACTTTCACGCCCTTCACTTTCCGCAGCAATTCCCTTGAGGAATCGGTGCTGCCGTCATCCACGATTATTATTTCCTTTTTCAGCGGGTATTCAAGCCTTTTCACGGAATCAATGCAGTGCAAAAGCGTTTTTTCACCGTTAAAGTTCGGTATTACAATTGAAACGGAAGGCCACTTTTTCAGCGCGGGCTTTTCCTTTCCGCGGGATTCAATGTAGGCGAAAAGGAAAACCGCGTTCACGAAAATCAGCACGACATTGAAAAGTATTATGAGCCAGTAAACTGAAACGGTTTTAATCAGGAGGTAAAGCAGCCCGATGAGGAGGAAGAACGCAGCCACTGCCCTGAACTTTAAGGCCATAATAGGAATATAGCCCCGCGGGAAATTTAAAACGCTTTGCAAAACAAAAGCAGCAGAAAAATCAGAGCCTTTCAACCACGCTGTTAACCCCGCTTATTATGGCTTCGGAATCATCGTAAAGGTTTTCAAGGAAAACAAAGCTTGAGCCCGAAACGCTTTCAAAAGAGTCAGGGTAAATGAATGCGGAGCCTTTTTCCATCACTATTTTTGGCGCGGAAAGCTTTGAATCGGGAAGCGAAATGAAAATCCTCGCGCTTCCCGAGTCATTGAGGAGCGCGCCGCATTCCTCTGCGGAAATTGTTTTGTTGATTTTCACGTCCCCGAAATTTGACTGGCATTCCTTCAATTGGCCTTGTTCATCAAGCAGCCTGCCCACAATGATAACTTTTTTCCCTTTCGCCGTGAGCACCGTGGCGTAAAGCGTCATCGCGGAAGCCATGTAGGAGTTTTCTGGGCCTTTCTCCACGAACTGCGGCGCGACAATGAACGTTTCCGTGGCCCTCATTTCCCCGAGAATTTCGCTGGGCGGCGCGGAATTTGAAACGAAATCCACGCCTTTCCTTGAAACCGAATACTTATACTGCGAAAAATCGTAGTTGGCGATTATGAAGGCTGCGAGCGCAACAATGAGCACAACAACCGCGACAGTGAGGTAAAAATAATTCCTGTTCTGCATGAAGGAGAATTGCCTGCAAATATTTTAAAAGGCAGCCCTTTTCCTTAGCGCAAAAAACAGCGTTGTTTGCCGGCGCCTTCAGCCACAAAGTTTCCGGGTTCTTGCGCAGCGGAAGAAATTTAGCGGGAAAAAAGCAGTTTACAGCAATTTTCATTCCACGCTTGTTCTGGCAGGCTGCTAAAAAGGGGTTCAGCGGGAGAAAAACTCTAGCCTTGCGGCAGGAAAGAAAATAAAAAAAAGAAAAAAAAGAAAAAGAACTTGGCTTACGCCAAGTTCATTGAATCAATGTCGTCTATGAGTTCCTGTACAGCGCTTCCTGTATCGCCGGCCGTGTAACCCGCGACGTAAATGTCGCCGGTTGCGGCGTCAACTTCCGCCACTTTCTGGCCGGGTGCCGTAAGCCTGTCAGCCAAGCTTGAGGCAAGGCTGTTGACTATGTGGCCTCCAACAATTATGTTGGGTCCCGCCGGAGCGTCATTGTCCGTGTATACTAACGGGTTCCTTACAGCCGCCGGTGAGGCGTAGCTGCTTGGGTTGGCTGAGCAGAGAACTTCTCCGCCGTCGCCGACTCCGCATGAGCCGCCGTTGATTGCCGTGACAGTCACTTTGGTTCCTGAATCGGTTGTTCCCGAATCATCTAATCCCAGGCCGGTGATTGGTTCGCCGCCTGAAACGTCCCTGGCGACTTCTGTCCCGTAGACAATGATGTCTATCTTCTCAGCTGTCTGCGGGGCGCTTATCTTCATGCCTGCATCGTTGCCGAGCAGCCAAGCCTTGGTGCCTGCGTCCGTGTAGCCGGCCTGCAGGAAAGTGGGTGTGGTTCCTGACTTGAGGTTCCAGGATGGGGTTCCAACGTATTTGACGTCCCCAGTAGTGTAGCCTGTCAGATTGGTCGTACCGGAGAATGGGCCGATATTGCCGCCTGTCTCAGTGTCGATGTATGCGTTGAAGTCGCCGTTGCTCACAGCATCGTTCACGATGAATTCTGCAACAAAGTATGCGTCTGATGCAGTGTAAATCGTTGCTGAGTTGAAGTCCGAGTCTTTAGGGTTATAGTGGGCGTAATGCCAGGTCCCGGTCGTGGTTCCAATTTTATTCACTTCCCTTCCCGAATATGAACTGTTGCCGTCAATAAAGCCGTACGAGTTCAAGTCGTTTGCTTCGGCATAGGTTCCGTCATCGGCTGGAACATTGGTCCCAAGGAACGAGATTTTGTGGTTGTTCTGTATGTTGTCGCTTTGGCCTGAGCCAAACCTGTCTGCATCCAGCAGCAGGAACAACTTGCCGGTAGTGGTGTTGTAATGGGCCGCGTAGTAGACCCTTCTGGCTGAGTCAGCCGTGTATAGCCCTACCGTGACCGGCTTTCCTGCGCTTCCCACCGTAATGGCGTTTCCGTCAAAGGTGGAATTGTTGCTCAGGAACAGCAACCCTTCAGAAGAGTCTGCCTCTGCTATCGCACTGTTCTCGTTGTTGGAGTTGTATATCCTGGTTCCGGTTTCGCCCGTAACCCTGAACTCAACTGCAGTGTCTGCGGATACCATCATCTTGTTTGACCCGGTAAGTAGGTTTGCGTCCTCAACCTTGTAGGTTACACCGTCAACAGTGAACGTGTTAAGGTCCCAAATTGCCCTTCCACCAGCAAGATTGTCTGCGTTGGCATCAATGTCCATTACACCAACACCTTGGATGGTCAGAGTGGCGTTCTGGTCTCCGCCCGCGCCGATTGTCCAAACCCTGCCGTTGATTACGTCTCCGGTGATTACACTGAAGTTGTAGTCGTTTGCGACACTTTTTCCGCCAGTGCCTGATGCGGACTGGAATCTCATGCTATACCAGACATCTTTTCCCTCAAAGTCGAAAGTGCTTCCGGAGTTTGTGTCTGATTTCTTGATGTAGAAAGGCACCTGCCTTTGGGCGTCATCATCTGCCCTGAACTTGAGCCCGCCTTTTCCTGATGAGTCCAAGCCATCGACATCCTTTCCGAATTCAATGACTGTTTTCTCTTCGTCGCCCCTGAAACCAAGGAACTCTACTTTTGCGTAGCCTTTACCCTGTGTTCCGTCAGCCAGACCCTGGAGGAATACGGCTTGCGTGCCTTCTTTGCCCATGAGTGACTGCTCAGACTTTGTCGGATATAAAGGGCCGAAGTCGTAGTCATCGTCCGGATCCGACCATTTTTCAGCGCTATTCCTGATTTCTATTGAGTACAGGGAGTTCGCGTCTGATGTTCCGGTGGTAATGATTGCCTTGTACGGCTTTGTCCCGCTTGTGTCTGTTGAGTCGTATGGATACTTGCCGTTGTTGAACAATTCGACTGTATCCGTGCCTTTAGTCACCTCAACGTATCCAACGCCTGTGGTTGAACCCACGGCGACGGTGTCAACAAAGAGGTTGCTTGCCAGGGCTTCGTCCTGGTCAGAGTCCTTGAAGACTGACCTGAGGTTTTCGCCTGTTACAACAGTTCTCGTGTCAATCAGGTTGCCTTCGCTGTCGTACAGCTCAAAGGTTGCCGAGTAGCTTCCTGCGGCAGGCCCTGTCTGCACAATTTGCACGATTTTAACGGTTATGTCCTGGCCGTCGAATTCGTTGTCTCCAATGAGGCCCTCGATTGTTTCCCCTTCATTGTAGGTTTCCCTTGCCGAGCTTTTGACAAGCTTTAAGTTTTTTGTGCCCGTAGTGGCCAGGCTTGCAGTGCTCAACTCGTATTCCTCGCCGAAGAAGATGATTTTGACGTCGTCGTCCGAACCGTCAGTGAATGAGGTCGAACCGAGGTCAACGCCCGTGGTTGAAGTGCCTATTGTGACTTTGTAGCTGAAGTCTTCCGAGTCAATTTTGGCGACAAGGTCCTTGATATCAGATGTGGTGTCAAACTTTGCGTCCGCGTCAATCTGGATGAGCTCTTTAACTGTCAAAGAGGTCGTCTGGTTTGACTGGTCGCCGTTGTTCACTTTCTGGTTTATCGTCGCGTTGTACAGGTGCGTCAACTGGGCATCGGTCAAGGCATTGCCGTCGCCTTGCGCCTGTCCTGTCAGCACTTCGAACTCGGCCTGCGTGGAACCTGAATTAAGGTTCACGTTGTATCTCTTTGTCCCGGCGCCGAACGTTACCGTTCCGCCGACTGTCACATCAACGGTTAAATCACTCAAGTCAAGTCCGCCTGCGCCGCCTTCAGCCCCTGTGGCTGAAACGCTTACGCTCCTGGATGTGGCGGCCTTTTCAGCTATTTTCGCCGCAAGGTTGCCCGCCCAGACAGCGTCTGAAAGCGCGGCTTCCGAACCAACCACTATGTTGACTTTTGGTGAACCGTTGCTGTTGTATATGTCGTCTTTCGTTGCGTTGGTTGCTGATACAATAGG
>Ga0209542_10018522_pt1 | contig 11261 bp, 19 predicted proteins | sample RifCSPhighO2_01_FD_184028 | JGI IMG/M metagenome (GOLD analysis project Ga0209542, IMG submission 184028) | Soil microbial communities from Rifle, Colorado - Rifle CSP2_plank highO2_0.1 (SPAdes) (version 2) | ecosystem: Environmental > Terrestrial > Deep subsurface > Rock core/Sediment ...
ACTTAGAGATTATTTAATTTCAGAATTACTAAAAATAGAAAATACAAGACTTAATGGTGCAAATGGAAAAAAAAGGCTTTGTAATAATATTAGTATTGCCTTTAGTGGAGTTGAAGCGGAGACATTGACTAGCTATCTAAACGCTAAAAATATTTTTATTTCGGCCGGATCGGCCTGCTCATCAAATAAGACTGGTATAAGCCATGTTTTAAGGGCAATAGGCCTGTCTAAAGCGGCTTCAGAAAGCACAATAAGGGCTAGTTTAAGCAGATTTAACACAAAAAGCGAGATAAATTTCGCAATTAAAGAGATAAAAAGTGCCCTAAAAATCCTTAGAAAGTAGATATAGCTCGTTATTTTTCTTCAAAAAAGTTTTTAAAGAATCAATGTTTTAATTTGTTAGTATGGCAAAAATAAAAAGGGTTAAATCTATCTCAAATAAAAAGGAACACGTGAAGAAAAAGGTGGAGTTAGCCGATATTGAGAAGGTGATTATAAAAATTTCCATTGAAATAGCTAAGCGAGGAGAAGGTGCATTGTTTGTTATAGGTGACCGAATCCATTACGGAAAATTAGTCAGACATAAATTTGGCAAAATTAATGTTTTTGATAAGGGGGCGGAAAAGGTTCTTAAAGGCCTAGCTGTAATTGACGGAGCAACAATTATAGATAGAAAAGGTAATTTGGTTAATTATGGTGTTTTAATAAAAAATACACGGCCTTTTGTTGGGTTCGGAACTAGACATGCCGCTGCGGTAACTGCTTCAAAGAATGGCAATGTTGCTATACTCTCTTCTGAAGAAGAAAGGAAAGTCAAGATATTCAGAAGCGGGAGATATATAATGCAGATAGATGCTCTCCAGAAAAATGTTGAGCAAAAAGTGCCTGCTATTTCTAAAATTCTTGAAACTGCAGGAGCAGGAACATTAGGGTATATTGGGGCTGCTACATTAGCTCCAACCTTAGGAATAGCTCTGATTCCAGGAATTGTCGTCTTTGGTGGAAGTTATTATGCTATAAAGTCTTTCTTAGACAGATTCAATAATGGAAAGCGATAAGCATTTACTGTAAGAGCTCCGATTAATCTCTTATTTTTCTTCGTAATATTTATAAGTACTAACTCTATTGGTTTTTTATGACTTACGATTATTCAAGAGGTCTGTTTTTAGCTATTGTTGAGAAATATCGGGAATCAAGAAAAAATATGCTTGAAAAAAGTCCTGGTGTGAGTGAGGAAGAAATCGCTGAAAGATATTTTGATGGGCTAACAAAGATGATTGGCGTTGCTCGTATAAAGCTTAAAGAGCAAAATGAAGAAAGAGGTAAATGGATGGATAATATGAAAATGTTTACCGATAGGGTTGTCAGATTTGAGCCGCTAAATTCACTGTTTCAAGATTATTCGGAAGATAGAATAGACTACGCTAAAGCAAATATAGTTTTGGATGATTTGGAATTAAAAATAAGAAACTGGATTGGAGAAAATTTTCCTAGTTTGAATACGGATATTAGGAAATAAAAGATTGTTGCAAAAATTAAATAAACAATTAATGAAGCAATTATAGTATTAATCCAATTCTGACTTATATTAAATAGGGTTAATGGAGCCGATATTAAATGTAGTGTTTTGCAGATTGGTGTGAATATTTCAAAGCACAATAATACTGTTAATGAGAATATTATTACATAAAGGAGTGTAGTAATTATTAATGCTTTTAATAAGGATTTCATAGGTTAAACGCACTTAGTTCTCTTAAATACAAAGTAAGTAGGAATATAAAGCGTTACAAAATGATTTAACATATTGTAAAAATCCCATAAACCACTATAAGCTCCAGACAGAATATATCTAACTTCAATAAGCAGAACTATTATTATCGTAAAAGTTAAGACTTTACCCTGGAGTGATTTTATTCTCTTTACAAGAAAGAAAAGAAGCGAGCCCATAACTGTTGTTCCCACAACTTTTCCTACTGCATACCAGAATAAAAAGTCGTCCGAGATAAATTTCAATGATTCAATAATAGGATAATAATAAATTTCGAGAGGCTCATAAAATGCATGAACTAAAGTATCTAAGAGAGTGAACATAAAGACTATAAGCAGAAGCCAGGGTAGAAATTTCCAGAATGTTGGCTTTCTGCTAGACTTACTATGACTTAACCTCTTTTTCATTTAGCGAATACGGCTTTTAGGTATAAAAGGTTTTCTTAGAGTTAGATTTATAATTAAAGGATATCTGGTTATGAAATGTTCATAGATGCACACTGCCATATAGAGTATTATAAAGATGAAGAAGTTGAAGATATTATAAATAGAGCTAGGGAAGCTGGAATTTCAATTATTCTTGAAAATGGAACTAATATAGAAAAGAACAGGCGGGTGCTTCTTTTAGCAGATAAATATCCTGAGCTGAAAGCCTGTCTTGGGATATACCCAGATGATGTTGAACAGATGACTGATGAGCAGATTAATGAGGAGTTAGTGTTTATTGAGAAAAATAAAGATAATATCATTGCTATAGGAGAAGTCGGGCTGGATTTCAAATCTGAAGATGTTGATAAGGAAAGACAGATAAAAACCTTTGAAAAGTTCATAAGACTTGCTATAAAACTTGATAAACCAATAATCGTTCATTCAAGAAAAGCTGAAAAGGAGTGTATAGGGCTTTTAAAAAATCACGAAGCTAAAAAAGTATTAATGCACTGTTTTTCCGGAAAATTAAGTTTGCTATCAGATATTGTTGCAAACGGGTGGATGATTTCTATTCCTACGAGTGTTAAAAATAGCGAGCACTTCCGGAAGGTCATTTCTTTAACGCCTATACATAATTTGCTTGCAGAGACTGACTCGCCTTTTTTGCATCCTGACAAAGAAATGAACAACGAGCCTGCAAATGTAATTGAAAGCTACAAAATGATAGCTGAGATAAAGAAAATGCCTTTAAAAAAAGTTGAAGACGCTTTAGAGAAGAACTTTGAGAGACTTGTTGGATAACTTTATATTCTCTAATTTCTTTTATGAAAAATGATTAATTTGTTTGACTTTATAATTCATGTAGATAAGTATGTTGGATTCTTCATACAAAATTACGGAGTTTTGTCTTATTTTATCCTTTTTTTAATAATATTCATTGAAACAGGCCTAGTAATTATGCCTTTTCTTCCAGGAGATAGTTTATTGTTTGTTGTTGGGACTTTTGCTTCTCAGGGAGTTATAAATATATTTGCACTTTGGATTATTTTATTTGCTGCTGCTGTTTTAGGAGATAGTTTAAATTATTTTATAGGAAACTATTTTGGGAAGAGGGTATTTGAAAAAAGTGTTTTGTTTAAGAAAGAATATCTTAAAAAAACTGAGGAATTTTACGAAAAGCACGGCGGAAAAACAATAATATATGCAAGATTTATTCCTATGGTGAGGACTTTTGCTCCATTTGTTGCGGGAGTGAGCAAAATGAGATATTCCAAATTTATCTTGTATAACGTTCTTGGTGGTTTTATGTGGGTGACACTATTCTTGTTTGCAGGGTATTATTTCGGAGGAATTCCTTTAATTGAGAAAAATCTTAATCTTGTGATATTGTTAATAATAGTAATTTCAATTATACCTCCAATAATTGAATATTTTAAGATTAACAAAAAGAGAAAGAATGACTTAAAGCTTAAAGAATAGCTTTAAAAGGCTAATCTCTTGATATTAAAATGGACAATAAACCTTTTGAAAAGGTTTCCAAACCAGGATTTAAAAATGGATAATAAACATGTTGGATGGATTATTATTGGAATGGCAGCTTTAATGATAATTATAGTCTTTTTATACAGCGCCGCTCTGAAAGATATTGTTTCATCAAGCTGTACTGCCGTAGGTCATGGGGATAGCTGTCCTATGTATGAAACAATTACAAAACAAAACTACCTCGCATTTACTATTATAGGGATTTTGGTAATATTTGGAGTAATACTTATAACAACAAAACCAAACGAAAAAATAGTTGTTAAAAAAATAAAGGAGCGAATTGTAGCTGAAAGAAAGCCGGTTGACTACACTAGGTTAAACAATGAAGAAAAGCATTTAGTAAAACTACTGGAGGAAGCTGATGGGGGGATATTCCAAAGTGATTTAGTAGACAAAAGTGGCTATGGAAAGGTTCGAGTTACAAGAATCCTTGATAAACTTGAGGGCAGGCAAGTCATTGAAAGAAAGAGAAGAGGAATGAGTAATTTTGTTGTTCTGAAAAATTCTTAAGGGAATTTTTGGGACACAAAAACTAAAAGTTTTTGTTGTTCTAAGAGGTTAAATATCTCGTGGGGGCATTAATCCTTAGGATTAAATCTCCTACATAAACCGAATAACTAACGAGGTTTTTGGTTCACTGCTTCGAGTGGAGCGTATTACTATTTGGTTGAGTTCTCCGAAAGGGAGTTGAACCAGCCAAACAATACATTTATAAGATTAAATTTATTATAAAAAATATGACAAAAACACCAGGAATAATTGGGGGCCTTGGGCCAGAAACAACTGCAAGGATTTATCTAGCCTTGGCTATCGAAGATAGCACTAAGGAATATCCCTGGCATTCTTATTTCTAATGTATCCTTTCCAAAAATAATAGAAGAACAGATAATTGAACAAAATAAAGATTCTAAGTTAATGATTCCTTATATTCTAAAATCAATTAAACAATTAGAAAGAGCAGGAGCAGATTTTATGGTATTGCCATGTAACACATTACATGAAATTTTACCAATCTTAAAAAAAGAAACAAAAGTTCCAGTTATTGATTTAGTTGATGAAACATCAAACATATTGAAAAAATACAGTCGAGTAGGAATACTTGCTTCTACAAGAACAAAAGAATCAAAAATCTACGATAAATTTGCTAATTCAACAGAAATAATCTATCCTACAAAAGAAGAACAAGATAGAATATCTCATATTATAATTAAGATTATAAGAAAGTCTTATAATGAAACTGATAAATTGAAGATAAATAATATTATTTCGAATCTTAAAAAGAGAGGAGCTGAGAAAGTAATTCTTGCTTGCACAGATTTAGCAAATATAACAGAAAAAGATGATTTTTTAATAGACACTCAAGAAGTTTTAATTTCTTCAATTAAGGAAATAATGAAAAGTTAAATATCACGAGGAAAAAGTTGGGGAGTTAATCCTTAGGATTAAGTAATCGTGGGGGCGTTTATCCTTAGAAAGATAAAAATCTTATTTTTTTGTGTTTATGAAAAGTTGCAAGAAGATAAAAAATCAGCTCATTTGAGAAAATCCGGATTGATTTTCAGGATTTTTATAATAAATTCCTTGATGTCTTTTGATTTGTGAGAATTCAAACTGATATGCTTTTCTCCTGTTGAGATCTTGATTCGCACCCATTCCAAATTAGATAATTCCTTTATTGCTTTTTCTGATTCTTTGATACTTGAGTTATCCATTAAGTGAAAAAGATTTTTTAAAGGGGTATGGGCTCCTCCCCATTTTCCTTTTCTATAAAGCTTGAACAGTAACTGAGCTTTCAATTCTTCATAACTTGCCATTTTTCTCTTTTTATTAACCTAGAAAGGAAGATTTATAAATTCATGTTATATATAAATATTATATTATTTTAGTAAATTAAATACGAAAGTAGAAAGATTTAAATAGCTATTTTTCTAGTAATTTGTATGGAAGAATCATTCTTTTTACAGTATTTAGGAGACAATCCTAAAGTGAGGATACTAGATTTTTTTATTGAAAATTTTGCCCTAGATTTCTCACTACCCCAGATTGCAAAAGGAAGCAGAGTTGCATATACTACTTTAATTGAAATTCTCCCTACATTGCTAAAACAAGAGATTGTAGTGGAAACAAGAAAGATAGGAAAAAGTAGGCTTTATAAGATAAATTTAGACAATTCTGTTGCAAAGGCCTTATTTGCAATTGACTTGAAGCTGTCTGAGGCTGCAATTAAAGAGAACAAATTGGCAGCTTAGTCTTCTCTAATTTTTGTTATTGTTCTTAAAGTTTAACAAATTCTTAAATCAAGATTTATAAATCCGAGATTCAATAGTATTTCATGAAGAGAGTGTATAATTTTGTTTTAATGCTTCTAAAGGAGTTTTTTCTTATAATTTTAGGTATATTGGTTGCCGGCTTTGGGCTTAAGAGCTTTTTAATTCCTAATGGCTTTATTGATGGTGGAATAACTGGAATTGCATTGCTTATTTCATTCCTGACGCCTATTTCAGTTTCGTTACTAATCTTTGTCTTAAACATTCCCTTTATGATCTTAGCTAAGAAACATGTAGGAAAAACCTTTGCAATAAAAACGTTTTTAGCGATTTTAGGCCTTTCTTTATGTTTGATATTTATTCAATATCCAGTGGTTACATCAGATAAACTTCTTGTCGCGGTTTTTGGAGGATTTCTTCTTGGAGCGGGAGTTGGTTTGGCTGTCAGGTGTGGAAGTGTTTTGGATGGAGTTGAGGTGCTTTCTATTTATCTAAACAAAAAAATAGGATGGAGTATAGGGGAAATTATTTTTGTAATAAATGTAATAATATTCTCACTCGCAGCATTTTTCCTTGGAGTTGAAGCGGCACTTTATTCTATACTTACTTATTTGGTTGCTTCAAAGACTATAGATTTTTTCGTTCAGGGAATTGAAGAATATATAGGTATTACTATAATTTCAAAAAAAAGTGAGGAAATCAGAAAGCAGTTAATAAATGGCTTTGGAAAGGGGGTTACAATTTATAACGGAAAGAGTGGATATTTGGACGACTCCAAGAAGGATATAGATATTTTGTTCACTTTTGTAACCAGACTGGAAGTTATTAAGATAAAGCAGAGTATAATCCAATTGGATCCAAATGCAGTAATAATTGAGTATGGTCTAAAAGATGTTAGGGGCGGAATAATAAAAAAGAGGCCGTTGCATTAGTTGTTAGGATTAAGTAATCGTGGGGGCGTTTAACTTGAAGTTAAAGAAACCTTGAAAGTTTATTTTTTGAATATTTTATCATGATGATCATAATCCAAAATCCTAATAACTCTCTCGCTTTCTAAAATCTCGTAAGTAAGAACAAAACTCTTGCCAATATGAACTCTCCTTATTCCCGCCATTTCATTTCTTAACGGTTTAAATTGATAGGGATTTTCCAGAATACTCTTAATTTTATTATTTATTATTCCTAATGATCTTTTATCTTTTTTTGATAATTTATGAAAAATCCTGTCTAAATTTTCGGGTATTTCCAGTTTATAATCCATATCTCTCAGCAAAGTTATCGACTCTAATAAACTTTCCTTTTCTTATTTCTTCCAGCTTTTGTAAATATTCTTCTCTTACATCTTCCTTATCATCTACTCTAGATCTCATAAACATTTCAATTTGTTTGCTCATACTAATTCCATTATCTCTACAAAATTGCAAGAATTTTTCATACACAGATTCTTCAACATTAAATGTCTTGATTACCATATTATATAATGTTATACAGGATTATATAAATCTTTTGGTTGTTCAACCCACAGTTATTCTCCCACCTCAACATACCTCTTAATTCCAAGATGTTTTGCCAGGGGTTTTGTCAAAATAGCATAATATTTTGTCGGCTTTTCTATAACTCCCCATTTCTTTTTATAAGACTCGTCACCCACTTCAAGATCGTAGAATTTTATTCCTTCAGAAATTGCCCTTTCTATATCTTTCTTAAGTAAGAAAGTTGGAATAGATAGGTTTTTGTATTTCTTGTTCCACCAGCATCCAACATAATAAACGGTTTTTTTATGCTCATCTTTCATGGCAATATGAACTGCAATAAGCTCATCGCCAAGATAAGCACTTATCGTATAGCATTTTTCTTTCCATAGCTCCAATCGCCTTTTCCAGTCTGCTATACTTTCCTTATCTTCATTATAACGCTCTAAAAACCATTTCTTGCTTTTATCTAAGGCATCTTTTTCATTATACTTTAATGTTACTTCAGCATTCTTCTTTTCTACTCGCCTTAGGTCGACTCTTAAGTCTTTATCCAAATTCAACTTGTCAAAGCTATCTGGAAGTTTTATTATATTTGTAAAATCTTCCTTATCATCAGCCTCAAAACCTATTTTGCAGTCAGGATGTATTTGATATAGGTAGAAAGGCTTTGGCAGATTTTTAAGGTCTTTTTCCTCAAGCCAAGCATAAGGTAGAAAATGTATATCTCTCCATATCCAATAAAAAAGTTTTTTGTTAATTGTTACTTTTTCGTATTCCATTATAGTTCATTAATGCTCCCCCATTTTATGCCAGTCCCAAAATACTTTCAGCTGATGGCTTTTCCAGTTGCCGTGAACACTTTTTAAATACTCTTTTTCTTTTTGCGTTGCCACTATATGCGCTTCTTGATCAGTATTAAGACCGAATTCCTTTACAAGAAATCTCTCAAGTGCTTCATGAAGGCATAATGCTCTAAAGGACTTTTCCACTTCTTTCTCGCCGAACTTTTTGTCTATAGATATTTCTTTTCTTCTTCTGCTCCATTCTGCAACATGATCAACTTTTCTTACCTTAATCCTGTCAGATATTTTATGATTGAAAAAGTTAAACGAAATTTTAGCTCCATTTTTTGAGAATTTAAGATTGGTTATTGGGGATTTTAACAGAATTTTGACAAAGGCCTTATGAAGGTTTTTCTTTTTCTTAGCCTCTATTCTGCTTGCTCTTTTTTTCATGTACTATATAATGAAGTGAGTTTTTTAAAGGTGTCTTTTCTCTTAAATAAATGAATCTTAAAACCGTCAGAATTCTGTCTTGGATTTTAGTTGCTTTGATTGTAATACTTTCAATTGTCTTGTTCTTTCCCACTTACTGGCCGATCACGGTTTATTTTTTAACAGTTTCGTTAATTTCCATATGGTTTTTTAAGTACGATTATTATAAACATAAAGATATAGTGCTCTTTGAATTTTTTGTTCTTTTAATTGTATTATTTCACATTGTAGGTGTTAAATGGATTTATTCAACTTTTCCGATTACTAACTATTTATTGCATTTTTTAGTGGGGGTTATTTTGGGAATATTTGTTTTATCTACTCTTAAAAAAAGAAGCAAAATGCGATTTTTAGATTTGTTTTTAATTTCAATTGCTGTAGTATTTTTGTTAGGATTTGGATGGGAAATTTTTGAGTACTTCTGGGATTTGATTGTAACTTCTAAATTTGGTGGTATTCCCGCTCAGTCAAGTCGAATTGATACTACTCTGGATTTGATTTCTGATTTGCTTGGGGGAATATTGGGAGTTTTGATATGTTTAGTTTACAAGATGAAAAATAAATAAGCGGGAATAACTCTTTGAAACTAGTTGCAAACACATTGTTATAAGCTGATTCTTTTTGTGATTTTCAATTAAATTAATTTCCAAAATTGATAAGACAAAAAATGTCAGACAACAAAGAAGAACAAAAGCAAACTGATAAAAAGATAGACCGAGAGTTTATCTTTCAGCTTGTAGTGGTAGGAGTTTTAGTGATTTTGCTTCTCTACAATTTGCCTGTGAACGCAGGAAAAGGTGTTACAGGAAATGTTGTGAAGGGTATAGGAACAGTTTCTGCTTTGGATATATTGCCAAGTGGAACTCCGGAGGTTTATGGAAGTGAACTAGGAGTGTCATTTGATGATGTTTCTGCGAGCAATCCGGGTTTGGCGGACGCCACCATGGAAAAACTAACAGAATATGAAGATATGCAATTAACTCCAGAACAGATGTCTAGGTATGTCAAGATTAGCAGCTCTATTGCATGCGAATATTGTTGCGGTGCTAAAACACTTGTTTTTAGCAATGGAGAGAGAGCTTGTGGATGCGCTCATAGTTATGCTATGAGGGGATTAGCAAAATATTTGCTGACAAAGCATCCTGATATGAGTGATGAGCAGATTTTGAATGAACTGGGAAAATGGAAAGTTTTATTTTTCCCGGGAGTTCACGAGCAAAAAGCACAGGCTTTGAAATCTCAGGGAGTAGACTACAATAACTACATCAACTTGGCAAGCAACAAATATAGGGGAGCAGAAAAAGGGCAAACATCAGATAGCGGAGCAATGGTAGGTGGATGTTAGATGGAAGACTGCTGTAATCACAAGAAAAAAAAGTGTTGCGAGAACTTGGATAAAAAGGACATGAAAGGGGGCAAAAAAATGGATAAAAAGACAGTAATGTGGGTTATAATTTCCTTATTGCTTGTTGCGGTTATTTATGTAACATTTTTTAGCGCTCCTTCAACAAGTGCAAGTGTAGTAAGTTCAACACAATCCGCAACTCAAGCTGCTTCAACAATGGTTGGCGGTTGCTAAAACAAAATTTATTTTTTATTTTTTTATTTTTTATTTGAAGATTAGAAAATGCAAAGAAAGTAAATATTTGAAGATATTTAAAAATGAAAAAGACAAGAAAACAAAAGTATAATAGAAATTACAAGATATTTGGAATTTTAACTCTTTTTGTTATAACTATAATCTCTATTCTTCCTTATGCTATGGCCCACTGCCCTTTATGTACGGGGGCTACAATTGTAGGGGTTGGCATAACTCGCTCGCTTGGGTGGGATGATTCTATTGTTGGAGTTTTCGTCGGGGCAATGATAATTTCAAGCGCCTTATGGATGAATAATATACTTAAAAAAAGAAATATAGGCGGGAATGCCCTTTTGAGGATTACAAGCATAACAATAGCAACACTTGTCCTGACATTCCTAACTTTTTATTATGCCGGACTTTTTGGTTTAGGCAATACGTACAGAATATTCGGAATTGAAAAAATTGTTTTTGGAGCAATTTCGGGAAGCCTTGTCTCAATAATGGGATTTGCGGCAAGCAATAAAATAAAAGCGAAAAACGATGGAAAAGCGGTTTTTGGCTATCAGACTATGATAATCACTTTTGCAGGTTTAATATTAAATGCGCTCGTATTTTGGATAATTTTTAAATGAAAACTAAAAATTTTTTAAGAACTTTGGACGGAATTAAGGAAAAAAATAGTCTTGACTTATCAGCATGGGAGGATCTCTCAGTTGCTTTAATGAATCTCGTTTCCTTAGAAGAGCACTGTTTTTTCAGCTACATTAAAACAAAAGACGAAAAATTCCTAAAAATGCTGGAAAAAGTCAGAGAGCTGAGAAAAAAGCTTTTGTCCTTAATTGTCAAAGATGAGGATGAAAGTGAAAAATGGTGCATGTCAAAACACTTTCTTGCCTCTTCAATGAGATTATTTGAGGTAGGAAAC
>Ga0209542_10018523_pt1 | contig 11261 bp, 7 predicted proteins | sample RifCSPhighO2_01_FD_184028 | JGI IMG/M metagenome (GOLD analysis project Ga0209542, IMG submission 184028) | Soil microbial communities from Rifle, Colorado - Rifle CSP2_plank highO2_0.1 (SPAdes) (version 2) | ecosystem: Environmental > Terrestrial > Deep subsurface > Rock core/Sediment ...
TCCGCATTCCCGACAGGATTTGATTTCACGAACGTAGACGACGTAGCCGCTGCATCGAGCTTCTGCAATGCGGACCTTAACGGTCCTATGACAGGCGCGCCGACCATTGGCGCAGTCGTAGGCGACAATTCCGCGGGCAGTGTCACGATAACGACAGCAACTGCAGCAACCGGTGCAAACTCTTTCGTCTGTCTAGATCTCACCGGCATCGTAAATTCGACTGTTCCATCTTCTGCCGGATACCAAGTTGACGTAAAGACTCGCGATACTGCGGCGAACAACCGCGCGATTCTTGAAACAAAAACCGCCTCCCCATTCTTCTTGGGGCAATCCGGAAGTCTGAATCTAACTGTTAATGTTTTCAATGACGGCAATGCAAACAGCTCGATCGATGCAAGTGAGGGCATCGCAAGCGTCCGCGTGTTCCTCTTCTCGCCCGCGATTGGTGGCAACTCGACCTCAACTAATGCAAGCGGTGTAGCCTCGTTCCTTTCTCTAGCCGCCGGAGATTACATGATAGGCATCGATCCCGGCTCTTTAGCTGCGGCATCTTCGACAGTGAGTATCAACTCTGCCCCACAGCCGTTCACAGTTTCCGCCACCAACCTTACGAAGAACTTTATCGTAAGCGGAGGGGGAAGCACTATTGCCATTGCTGGCAATATCACAGGTCCCAGCGGCACCTCTGTTGATGTATTTGCAGGATCTCCAAGCGGATTCTCCAAACAGACGCTTACTCTTACCGCCGGCCCGGATGATTACTCACTCCGAGTCTCGCCGAACCAAACATACAACGTAAGCGTTGGCCCTGCGATGCCCGAGGCATTCTTCACTCCGGGCGCTCCGCCTCCTCCGCCGCCAACGTTCACCTTCATGCCGCCTCCGCCTCTGTCGGTGACGGTCGCTACGACAAGTGTTACGGGAAAGAACTTCACACTATCCGCAGCAAATAAAACGATTGCGGGAAGCGTTCTTGATTCGGGAGGTAACGGTGTCTCGAATGCTGGTGTCTTTGCAAGGCCTTTGGGGAACTCAACCGTAGGAGGAACAGAAGTTGGTTTCGGCACCGGCGGTCAAACGAACACATCGGGCGCATTCTCACTAAGTGTTGTTCCCGGCGTCTATCTCGTGGGAGTCTTTAAACCTGGTATGCCACATGTCTCGGAACAACAGATAACCGTTCCCACAACTGGCGCCAACACGCCAAGCTCACTTTCGTTCAAACTTGATGCGGCCACGACACTGACAATATCGGGCACTGTCAAAGACGACAGCGGCAATGCGGTTCCGTATGCAGGAGTTGGCGGTCGCAAAGTCGTTTCAACTTCGGACACAACCCCTGTCGGCGGCAACTCCGGGAACTTCGTCGGAGGTCCGACAGATGCTAACGGCGCCTACACTCTATATGTGGATGCAGGTACGTGGGTCATCGAGGCCTTCGCCCCGGGCTTCGGCCGTCTCGGTACGAAGACAGTTACTGTTACGAGCTCTAGCTTGAGCGGCCAGGACTTCGATGCGCAAACTCTCTCACTAGGAACAATTACAGGGACGACAACAAAAGATTCTGTTCTCCAGCAAGGCGTCATGGTGCGCGCAGAAGGGGCCAATGGCGCAAATATGGGAGTCTCCGACGCGAGCGGAGTTTACACACTCAAGGTTCCAGCCGGCACATACACTGTTCACTGCGCATTCCCGGGAGTCGGCGAGGGAACACCTGTTGAGAACATCACTGTTACGGCGAATGCCACCACTTACAACAACAACTGCGCGCTCGCAGCGCCGATAACCATAACCGTTCAGATAACCGACGGCACGAATGCGATTACAGGTGCATTCGTAGACGTGCAGAATTCCTCTGGACGCGGCAATGGCACGAACGTGAGCGCGACCTCGACGATCTATGGCGTTTACACAGTAAATGTTCCTCCTGGCACTTACACGGTACGGGCAGGGCATCCGGCGTACGGTATGATCGGCTCGACTGGGAGCGTAAGCTCAACACAAACAATTACTTACACAACATCCGCAGGCGCCCTCAATGCTGTTACAGGAACGATAATAGCTGACGGAAGCGGTGTAAACGGCGCGTGGGTCTCAATATTCGGCACACCGACGGGACAGACAAATACAGTTCAGATAGGGGGACAGACTGATGCAAACGGCGCGTTCTCTATCAATGTTCCTGCGGGCTCTTATCGCCTTCGTGTAAATAAACCCGGGTATGTCTCACCCCCGGCTTCGACTCTTAACGTAACAGGCGCTACATCTGTAGGAACTCTTGGCATCTCTGCCACGGGGCAGACAATCACCGGAACCGTGACTCTAGATAGTAGTCCCATTTCAGGCGCCTTCGTAGACGCTGCAAGCGGAAGTGACGGATTTGCCGTCGCACAGACAGATTCTGCTGGCGCATATTCGCTACCGGTAGGGAACGGCTCGTGGACGCTAAGGGCGCACAGCATCGGCTACGAGGGAGGGCCGACAACGGTCACAGTTTCCAACAACAACCCGTCGAACCAGACGATTACGCTCTCGGCGATCTCGGGCTTTACTATAAGGCCGGAGAAACAGGAGTCAGTAACGCCGACCGCCGGCGGAATGTTGACGAACTCTGATATCGGCAGTGCATTCAAGCTTAATATTCCTGCAAACGCGCTGGGAAGCGGTTCGAATTCAGCAACCGTGAAGACGCAGACAAACTCCGCCGTACCGAATACCGTAAACGGCACAGTTCTTTCAAAGAATGCTGTAACTATTACTGCAGTGGACTCTTCCGGTCAGCCCGTCAAGAATCTAAATGACGACGCGACTGTCGTAATTCCGTATAGCGAAAGCGATATCCCGTCGGGAAATAGCGAAACGGATCTGCAGATCGGAGTCTGGAATGATGCGACGCAATCTTACGACATGTTGTCGACGACCGTTGATACAACGAACAATACCCTCACGGCGGTCGTATCGCACTTCTCTGATTTCGCGCCTATCGCAACAGGTGCCACTCAAGCGACCGCTGTCGCAGCTGCAGCGCCGGCTGCAGCCGCAGCAGCTGCAAGCGGCGGTGGAGGAGGCGGTGGAGTCATTGGTGGAGGTGGCGCTACAACTCCGCAAGGGCGCGCGCAGATCGTCTATCCTGACGGACGCGTCGTATATGTAGATCAAATGAGCGGCGAATCACCCGAAGCTGCTGCCGCGATTCGCGCACAGAATACCGTCTCGGCAGGGGCCCCAGCTGCTTCCGCTAGCGCATCTGCTAAGTTCACGGCGCTTTTGAAACAGGGCTCTCGCGGTGCGGATGTTTCTCGATTGCAAAAACTTCTTGGACTCACTGCGACTGGCTACTTCGGAGCCCAAACGAGAGCTGCACTGGAGAAGTTCCAGATAAGCTACGGAGTTGCAAAGAAAGGACAAGCAGGATTCGGCACTCTCGGTCCTAAGACTCGCGCCAAGATAGGTGAGGTGTTTGGAGTCGGCGTTGCTGCTCCCTCAGCATCGGCGCAAGGAGAGGCCCAAAGCGGCAATGCTTCCGTAAGCGCAACAGGAGCGCTCGCGCGCTCTCTAAACTTGCGAGCCAAAGGCGATGACGTCATCATCCTGCAGATAATTCTCAACACTGATCCTGATACTGCTGTCGCCAAAAGCGGCGCCGGCTCTGCCGGAGCCGAGACGAATCTCTTCGGCAACGCGACGCTTCGTGCCGTTAAGAAATTCCAAGTGAAGTATGGCCTCGCAAAGTCAGGCGATATAGGTTACGGAAATGTGGGACCGAAGACCCGAGCGAAGCTCAATGCACTTCTTACAGAGCTGCGCAAGCCGGCCACACCCGTGACACCTGCGTCGCCCGCAACGCCGGCGACCCCGGGAACTTCCGAAACTCCCGCTACTCCCGCTACTCCCGCTACAGGAGCGGCGACAACGTCATCGGGTGCTGGGGAAACTTCTATGGGAGCGGCAAGCGCCACGACCACCGCTGAAGTAGCTGTCGCCGCCACTACTACGGCAACAACAACTACAGGCACAGGTTATTAGAAACCTAAAATAAAAAAACCATTGTCAATTAATTACCGGCACGCCCTCATGGGCGTGCCGGTCGCGTTGATATTGCGAGTGTTTTTTGATATTCTTTAATTAATGCGCCTGCAGCGTGCAGGCGTTTTAAATTTATGGAAGTCAGGAATATAGCTATAATCGCGCATGTTGATCACGGCAAGACAACGCTGACGGATGCGCTTTTGCGCCAAACAGGCGTTGCTAAAGAAGGAGTGTCGATGGACAGCAACGCGCTCGAACTGGAGCGCGGCATCACAATTTACTCGAAAAATGCATCGATACCTTATAAAGGCACGAAAATAAATATTGTAGATACTCCAGGGCACGCCGATTTCGGCAGCGAAGTCGAACGCGTTCTGCGTTCGATCGACTCCGTTCTTCTTGTCGTGGATGCGCAGGAAGGCCCGATGCCTCAAACTCGATTCGTTCTAAAAAAATCGCTCGAACTCGGAATCAAGCCGATAGTCGTAATAAATAAAATAGACAAGCCAGCTGCTGATCCCGCTCGCACGGAGGAGCAAGTGCTCGAACTGTTTCTCGAGCTAGGAGCTAGCAATGAGCAGTCGAATTTTCCAGTGGTATATACGATAGGCAAGCAGGGAATCGCAAAATTAAAACTTGCTGACGACTCTACTGATCTGACCCCTCTTTTGGAAACCGTGTTAGCGCATGTGCCCCCGGCCTCTTCAGCTGATGCGCTCAATAAACCCGCCCGCCTTCAGCCATTCAATTTGGGATACGATAACTTTTTGGGCCGCCTGGCTGTCGCCCGCGTCTATGAAGGAGTTTTGAAAACTGGCGATGCGGTTTTCGTCAAAAAACCAAATGGAGAGACGCGCCAAGGAAAGATTACAAAAATGTATACGTTTCGAGGACTGCAAAAAGTTGAAATTGGCACAAAAGACAGCGGCTTGCCCGACGAAGCTCCGCAAAGCGGAGCTGAGGCGGGAGATATAGTTCTAATTGCGGGACTTCCCGACATATACATCGGAGAGACGATTACAACTGACCAAAATGCCGAACCGCTGCCAGCCATCGCCATAGACGAGCCGACGATCACACTAACTTTTCTCGTGAACAATTCGCCCTTTGCAGGAAGAGAAGGAAAATACGTTACATCTCGGCAAATCCGAGAACGCCTGGAGCGGGAATTAGAAGTAAACGTCGGGCTAAAAATAGATTTTGAACACGAACAAGATGGTTATAAAGTCTCCGGTCGGGGAGAACTTCACATCGCGATTTTGCTTGAACAGATGCGCCGCGAAGGATACGAGCTGCAAGTATCTCAACCGCAGGTCATTTTCCGGGAGGGCAATGGTGGTGAGCTAAGCGAACCATACGAGGAAACTGTTGTCGACGTACCAGCGATCTACCAGGGCTCTATCATTGAACGTTTAGGACAGCGGAAATTCGTCATGAAAGATTTACGCGTTCACGAGAATCAAGTCCGAATAATATTCGAAGGTCCGACACGTGGTCTTCTCGGCTATCGCAGTCAATTTGTATTGGATACAAAGGGAGAGGGGATACTTTCTTCGCGTGTCATTGGCTTCCGCCCCTATGCTGGCGAAATAAAAAAGCGTCAGGTGGGCTCGATGATCTCAATGATGAGCGGAAAAGCTCTGGGCTATTCTCTGTGGAATTTGCAAGAGCGCGGAATTCTCTACATAAATCCCGCAACCGAAGTCTATGCAGGAATGGTGATCGGCAACACATCGAAAGGTGAGGAGATGACTGTGAATCCAACAAAAAACAAGAATCTCACGAATGTTCGCGCGTCCGCCTCGGATGAAGCGATAAATCTCGTCCCACCATTTCTCTTGACCATTGAACGAGGTCTTGAAGTCATGGCAGAGGACGAGTATTTGGAAATCACCCCCGAAAGCGTGCGTCTAAGAAAACAGAAACTCACGGAAATAGAAAGGTCGAAAGCGAAGCGATCATAATTTATCGAATTTTTATTAAAATACATTTATGTCCAAAAAACAAATGCCGCAAAGTGAAAAGGAATGGAAAAAGTTACTTACGCCGGAGCAATATAAAGTTTTACGAGAGGGAGGAACGGAAGCGCCTTTCAGAGGCGAATATGTCCATGAAAGTGCAAGCGGAATTTATGAATGCGCAGCATGCGGCAATCCCTTATTCAGCTCTGACGCAAAATTTGATTCAGGAACAGGATGGCCGTCTTTTGATAAGGCGCTTCCGAATGCGATAGAGACTAATCGCGATTCATCGCTCGGCATGGAGCGAACGGAAATTACTTGCGCTCGCTGCGGCTCGCATCTCGGACATGTTTTTGATGACGGCCCTACCACGACAGGAAAGCGCTACTGTGTGAATTCAGTATGTCTGGATTTAGAAGAAAAATAAATCTTCAGTAGATTTTCACATCGATACCTACAAAATAAATACGATGACTCGATTCAGAAATCAAAAGCATGGAAAAAAGACGCGCGGCATTTGGCAGGCGAGCCGCTTGGAAGGCAAAGTAAAGAACGCAGGCATCAATAAAATCCTAAAGCCAAAAATCCGCAAACCATCGGTTTAAAAGTTAATAGGGAGAAGGGCAACCGAAGTTGCCCCCTCTGCGTCCCGACCCTCCTGATCAGGACTGTTGCGGACCGTGTTCGTCGCTGTTCGCGCCCATCTGCCTTTCTTTTTCTTCGCCCGACGTCGACGCCCTACTATCGATCTCGGAGGCCAAGGCATTCAAGGCATCAATCGGCATGATTTTCTTTTTTTTGCGCTCGCAATCCTCACGGCCATCGCGGCGAATGCCGTACAGTGGTTCTCTTGCCATTATTTTAACTCCTGGTTAGGTTCAAAAAAGGCCGACACGCGACCACACTTGCACCCCTCTAAGGAGTGCTTTATTTGGACGTTTCCGTCCTCCTAATTTCAAGTATAAGTGTATTTTTTCAGTTGACAAGTGCCGAGATTACGGTATAATCTTCGCGCTATATGGAAGACACTCCAAATAATCTTCAACCGCCCAAACTTCCTGAACCGCCGGGAAGCCTCTTTTTCGCCACGCTAATTTTTATATTCATTGCTATTCTAGTGGTCGTAAGTACAGCGGACTTCATCCCAAACTATCTTGATCGTTCAGGAGTGCCGAATTCAACAATCTCCGTCGCAGAGCCAGCCCCATCAAGAGATGTGGTGCCGCTTTCAAATCTCCCTCAATTAGGTGAAGAGTCGGTATCATCGCAGGCTATACAAGAGGTATCCGCAGTTCTTCCGAAAAGAATTGAAATTCCCGCCATCAAAATGGATCTTTCAATACAAAATCCCTCCACGCGCGATGTTGAAAAACTTTATAATCTGCTTGTAAGCGGACCCGCTCGTTACGTTGATTCCGCAAAGCTCGGGGAAGTGGGGAATATGATTGTTTTCGGCCACAGCTCGCGCCTTCCGGTCGTGCGCAATCGAATGTACAAGGCATTCAATGACATTTCAGAGCTTGATGCAGGCGATGCGATCACGGTCACCGGTGAGAACGGTGACAAATATCTTTATCTAGTAACGACTGTTCGCACAGCCGACGCGGAAGAAGATGTGATTTCACTTTCAAAAGACAGCACGCGTCTCACGCTGGTTACCTGCAATGTTCTCAAAGAAAAAACGTCTCGCTTCATCGTCGAAGCCGACTTCATCGGCGTCTTGCCTGCTTAATTCACAACCCGTTCAGTAATGCCAATGCAATCTATATAAAGCGGGTCTTGTACTTGCATGATTGGGCAAGATGTTGTCTAATCCCATCGAGTCCTTAGTTTGGGCTTTTGATCGCTGACTTTTTGCTCTCGTAAGGGAGCTAATACAGAGGAGATTGAGATGAACAAGCAACTGTTCGGTTGGACCGCGGCGCTCATCGCGGGTGTGTCAATAATGAGCGGGTGCGTCACTGCGCCGATTCCCGAAGTTGGGCATCGGATCGCAATTGAGCACAGCGGTACGTCGCAGGCGCAGCCGATTCCGGCCACTGCTCCCGCGGCGAAGCCGCGGACGGCCTGGTATCGCGTGCCGGATGGCGTTTTCGTCGAGGAGGCAGATTGCCCCCTTGGCAGCAAGCGCCCGGTGCCTGATCCAGCCTATCCGGGCTGGGCGGTCGAGCACCAGTGTCGGCTGCTCGTCGCGCAAGCAGCACCGGCGCCCACGCCTGCTCCGGCGCATACTCCGGCAGCCACGGCACCGGCGTATGTTCCGCCGACGACAGCGGCTCCGGCTGTAGTCACGCCCGCCGCGTGCCTCCGGACAGTGATGTTCAAAGACGGCCCGGCGCGCGTGGTCGCCGGCCTGCTTCAGAAAGATTCGGCTGGCCAGCCGATTTGCTTGACTAAGATTTCGGTACGGGGATGCTGTCCCGGCCACGAAGTCATGTTCGAACCGGCCGATGCCAAGGCGAAAAGGCGCGGGTGGCAGTACCACATTGTCTGTCCGACGTTGCAGAAGCAGTGCTGAACGCAGCGAAATCGGACAAAGGGGCGGGCCTGCCGCCCCTTTTCTTATGCCATAAAAGGCCCGAAAATAAGGATTCTATAGGCATTGACAAGCAAAAAGATGATGATATAATGTTAATCGAAATTAACCTCTCTTTAAAAAGGTTCGCGACTAACTCATTGTTCTCGCTCGAAATCATTAGAGAAATCTAATGCTCTCGACTGGGTGCAAACATGACTCAGGAAATTTCTTTTCGCAGGTCTTTCACTCAACGAAGGAGATTCACATGAGCAAATCGCTCATCATCGCGCTTGCTTTTGTTTCTTTTGTTTTGAGCGGGTGTGGCGCACCTGTTCGTGTCGGTGGATACGGGTCGGCGAGTTTTTCTTCGTCACCCGTCGTTGTTCGCCCGGTGTCGCCTTATCGTGGTGTCGTTTACCACGATAAAGAGCCGGCGGCCCCGACCACCGACAAGGCGCCTTGCCCGGGCGCAAAACCGGTTTACACAAACTTTGATGGGCTCGGGCGGCCCATCCACACACGCTGGCGTTGCTAGAAGCAATGCCCGCGGCGCGAGAGAATCTGCTGTTGATTCTCTCGCGTTAACCTTCCTTCCATTTGCGTTTATTTGATGAAATTTAATCCATGAATCTCATCAAATGGACGCGAGTCCAGAGTTCTTTGAAGTAAAAACGGCGCCCGAACGGTTCGGGCAGATTCACTTGCGGAGGTGCACCATGGCCCAACGGCCAACCAACCGCGCCGGCACGGGGAATCAACGCCGGCAACCCGCAGCAAACCCGCAACCTCGCGCGCCGCGGGCTCCGGCGCAACCACGTCCGGCTCCGGCCGCGGCACCCGCAACACCCGCCGCGCCCCGCCCGCCCAAAGCGCCCTACACACCGGAGCAGCGGTTCCGGCTGTGGGTGATTGCGGCAGTCGCCGTGATCGGGCTGGGGATTGTCACGTACTTCCCGTCTTCGTCGGTCTTCGGGCCGCGCGGTGGGCCGGTCGCGGGCGGTCCGATTGCGGGAGGTGGAGTAACACCGCCCCCGTCGGGACCGATTGCTGGCGGAGGCACACCGCCGGCGGCGCCCACGCAGGTAACGTGCCCGGTGCAGACTGTGACGTTCGAGGATGGCCCAGCACGGGTTGTCAGCGGATTGCCGCAAACTGCACCTACGCTCCAAGGCTGCGAGCGTGTCACAAACATGCAGCTTTCCGGGCGTTGCCCGGGACACGAGGTCCATTTCGTGTCGCCCAGCGGCGACCCGCGGTGGAAATATCGTGTCAACTGCCCAACGTTGGTCAAGACGACAACGTAGGGCAGGGGGGCGGAACGGAACGAGCTGTATCGCAAGCCGTTCCGCCCCCAAACCTTCTTTTGTAATTGTTCGCTGAATCTTAATTGATTGAGATTTGTCGAACTCTTGCAAAAAATCGAGGCAAGAGTTTAATTGGAATCGCTTGCATATTACTATTGACATATTAAAAGATTAAAGTATAATTTTCGCACTTATGAATATCATTCAAAACACTAAGATCGCTAGCAAGTTTTTCCTTGCGATTTTGATATTTGCCGCTTCTCCTGCTCTAGCTTTTGCTGATTACGGAGATGCAGGCTTTGCGAATACCGATTTTGGCGGATTAGATGCTGGCTATGCCAACACCGGGTCTTATGATTTCGGCGGTTATGCAAATCCGGTTAGCTACGGCGGGGACACAAACGCCGGATGGGCGAATACTCAACCTCTGGACACAAACGCCGGATGGGCAAATGCCCAGCCGACAGATACGAATGCTGGTTTTGCGAATACCAGCCCAGTCGATACAAATGCAGGTTACGCGAATGTCGGCTCTCAAGACACGAACGCTGGTTTTGCCAACACTGCTCCTGTTGATACGAATGCTGGTTTTGCCAATACCAGACCAATAGACACTAATGCTGGTTATGCTAATGCTGGATCTCAAGACACGAACGCTGGCTTTGCAAACACTGCGCCTTTCGACACGTTTGCAGGATACGCTAATACGGAAAACTATCCTCCGTCTGCGCCGACGTACATGGATACATATGCGTCATATCCCAATTATTATGATACGTATGCGTCGTACCCTTACGCTCCTGGATTCGGAGGGGGATTTGGACCGTCATTTGGACTTGGGGTGGGATTTGGCGTTGCTCCGAGATTCGCAAGTCCGATCGTTTACTCTTCGCCTGCGATAATTCAGCCGGCCTTTGTCTCCTCTGCGCCGTCTGTTTCTTCAGCTTCGGCATCTGCTACGGCTGTCGCTAGCGTGACGAACATAAATACGGTTTCGGCTCCTCCACAATACCAAGCTCAATACGTTGCTCCAACTTACGTAACGCCGACTTACTACAATCCACCGCAATACACGGCGCAATACATTCCGCCACCGCCTCCTCCGCCACCGGCTCCGTATGTTGCTCTCACGCAGATCCCTTACACTGGAATTGACGGAAGCGTTGCCTACTGGCTCACGCTAATAGGAATTGTGGCGGCTGCTGCCTACTCACTCGTCTACTTCATGCCGCATCTGTTTACCGGCAAGTCTGGAATCAGCGCGCTAGCCTTTGCAGGATTGCGCAGAAAGCAAAATGCAATTGCTGCCCCAGCGAGATTGATAGAAGCCAGTATTCCGGAGAAGCGCACGGGCACTAATGACAGCATGGTCACAGTACATTCAAAAGATGGTCCGAGAATTGTAATTAACCGAAATTAAGTGCCCCTGCCTTCGCTACGCCGAAGCTC
>Ga0209542_10018524_pt1 | contig 11261 bp, 10 predicted proteins | sample RifCSPhighO2_01_FD_184028 | JGI IMG/M metagenome (GOLD analysis project Ga0209542, IMG submission 184028) | Soil microbial communities from Rifle, Colorado - Rifle CSP2_plank highO2_0.1 (SPAdes) (version 2) | ecosystem: Environmental > Terrestrial > Deep subsurface > Rock core/Sediment ...
GAGCAAAGATCCTATCAGATAAAGATTATGCTTTATTCTCTTCTAAATCCCTATTCTCAATTTTCAAGCATTTTGCTTCAATAAAGTAATCTATTTTAGCTTATCCAGGTAAAGATTTAATGAATCAATATCATGTTGAATAAGCATCCAAAAACTACTGTTTGCTTGATATAAATCCCTAAGCTTGGGAAGATGATTTTTATAATTACTTAGGGTTTCTCTAATCTTATCCTTCTCCAAATTATTTGCTACTGTATGTTCCACCAAAGTACCCGCCTGCGCTGCAAACCTTTGAGATGTGGTTTCAAATTGTCCAAGTTTCTTATTACTAGCAATATAATCTAATTCTGAAAATCTTTCCTCCAATTGAGATGTATAATAATTCATTTTTAAATTATTACTAAATTGGAATTTAAGGAATACTTTTTCTAAACCTCGATCAATTTTATAGAGGAAAGAGTCTGGATTAATAGTAGATTTTTTAAATTGAAAGTTGTTTTGTGCATCTACTGTTTGGGTTAGAATAAAACTATGAATTAAATTAAATATAATAATTAAAATAGTTGACTGAATTTTCATGCTGTTAAGATATTCTATATGTCCAGGGATTTTAAGTCAATTTGCTATTTTATTGCTTTTATATATAAATTAAGGCCTTGCTCACCTGGAAATATGTCATTTAATTTATCAAACATATTGACAATAAAAAATGCTACTTTTACTAAAAATGGTTTCTTAGCATTTTTGAATTTACTTAAGGGATCTGAGATTTTAGACGATGGTTTAACATCGTATAATAACCTCGCTACCAAATTAACTAAATGGTGATTAAAAGGCAAAGACCTTGTTGTTAATTGTTCCGTGACCTCAATTTTAAAACCACTTTTTTTGATAATTCTTTCCAAATCTTCTTTTTTATAAAGTCTTAAATGTCTTGCCCAAATTCCTGCAAGAAATCCTGTTCCCTCAATGTGAGTACCAAAAATATTTTGCAAAAGCCAATTTATTGGATCCCAGAGAAACGGAAATCTATAATTTGGAACTGTTAGAAACAGTACGCCTTTTGGTTTAAGTATTCTAAAAACCTCATTTAGTGCTTTTTCGTCATCATCAATATGCTCTAAAACTTCTGTCATAATTGCTTTTGCAAATTCCCCGCTTTTAAAAGGCATATCTGTTGCAGAACCTTGTACCAATTTAATCTTTTTGGAAGCTAAATTTTTTCTGGCATTTGTTAAAACTATTTGATCATAATCAAAACCAACGAGATTAAGCTTTATCGGTAAGTTACTTAACAAGTATAAGTAAAAACCATCTCCACAACCGATATCGATTATCCTATCCCCTTCTTTTAAATTTAATTCATTAATAATTTTCCTAGCTCTTCTTTTAAGCGACATGTCTCCTACTTTCTCTAAAAGTATTTCTAATTTCTCAAAAATTGAATTATCCATATTTAGTTCTTCCAATTAGATATCCTAATCCTCCACCTAAAGTTTGAGTAAAAAGCATAATCACCATACCTAAAGCCAAAAAGGGATGAGAAAGCAGTCTTCTCCAACTTTTATAAAAAAGCGGTCTTAAAAAATACACAGTTTTAGGGCTGACTATTGGGATATTGTGCTTCTGCAAATATTTATGGGCATGTAATCCATAATAAAATTTTTTCTTAAAAAGGGTAATTAAAGATTGCGCTCTTTCCCGATGATAAATCTTATCCGCTATTCTATCAGTTTTATACCCTAATTCTCTTATTGTTTCAGGTAAATCCCAATCTTCTGGTCCAGTAATAGTCTCATCATAACCTCCAGCTTTTTGAAAAACCTCTTTAGAAAAAAATCTGGCAGCGTCTGTAATTGGGTCCCCTTTTTCGTTATAAAAGGATCTTTCAAAAGATTTCACTTTTTCCCAAAAAGTATGGGCTACAGACTCTTCCGGGATAGCAATTCCACCTATATTATTCTCTGACTTAATTTTTTTAACACATGATTCAATAACTTTTGGAGTTAATTTCATATCTGCATCTAAAAAAAGTAAATATGCTCCTTTACTTTTTTTTGCTCCATAATTTCTTTGAGAGCTTCTTTCCGGACCTTGTTTGTAAATCCTGACTGAATATTCTGTTGCAATTTTAACTGTTTTATCTTTCGAATAATTATCAACTAAAATTATTTCTAGATCCTTAAAAGTTTGATCCTTGACACTCTTCAGGAGAGATCCAATTACATCCTCCTCGTTTTTTGAAGTTATTATTACTGAAACTAAATCTTTCTTTTTCATGCCTTAGAATGATATCATACTAAAATATGAAATTTAAAAATATATTGGTTACAGGTGGAGCTGGATTCATAGGATCACACCTAATTGATAAATTAATTTCCCAGGGATATAAAGTTAGAATTTTAGATAATTTAACTGACCAGGTTCACCAAAATAAAGTTCCAGATTACTTAAATAAAAAGGTAGAATTCATTAAGGGAGATGTTACAAATTTAGAGGATATAAAAAAAGCACTAGACGGGGTAGATGCTGTTTATCATGAAGCTGCAGTAGTGGGGGTAGGTCAGAGCATGTATGAGATTGAAAGATATACTTTAAACAATACCTTAGGAACTGCCAAATTATTAGATTATTTAGCAAATAATAAACACACTGTTAAAAGAATTTTAGTTGCCTCATCTATGAGCGCTTATGGAGAGGGATTATATAAATGTGCAAACTGTGGACTTATCAGACCAGATTTAAGAACAGATGAACAGATGAGTCAAAAAAAATGGGAGTTAATTTGTCCAAATTGTCAAAGTATTCTTACCCCTATTGGGATCCCAGAAACAGAAAGCTTTAGGTGTAATTCTATTTATGCTGTGACTAAACAATCACAAGAAGATATGGTAATGATTTTTGGAAAGGCCTATGGAATTCCAACTACCGCCTTAAGATATTTCAATGTTTATGGTCCTAGACAATCTTTATCTAATCCCTATACAGGAGTTGCTGCTATATTTTTATCTAGATTAAAAAATGATAATGCTCCAGTGGTTTATGAGGATGGATTACAAACTAGAGACTTTATCTCTGTTTATGATATCGCAGATGCAAATGTAGTTTGTTTGGAAGATGAGAGATCTTACGGTAAGGTTTTTAATTTAGGAACTAATAATCCAATTGCAATAAAAAATATTGCAGAAGTTTTAGCTAAATTATTAGGTAAAGACATCAAACCTAAAATAGAGGACAAATTCAGATCTGGAGATGTCAGACATTGCTCTGCTGATATCTCTTTGATTAAAAATACTTTAGGTTGGGAACCCTCCTGGAGTTTTGAAAAAGGTATACAGGACTTAATTGATTGGGGTGAAAAACAAGAAGCAAAAGACACTTTTGAAGAAGCAACTAAAGAGTTAAACTCCAAAGGATTACTTAAAGCGTAGAAAAAACCTCTTTAATGGGAAATTATAGGTGTTTATTGAGGGCTATAGACACTAAATGCGGTTTTAATGATTACCCAAAGGAAGGTGGAGTTTCCCTTGAAAAAGCTGATTTTTGTGGGAACTTTGCCAGGAGGGTAAACCCTGGCCACTGGTGTTTCTTCTGTTTTTAAACCTAATTGATTAGCTCTGACTGTTAGATACATATTTAACTCATATCCCACAAATACATTCCTGAAAGGTTTAACACTAGGATGTAATAAATATTTTTTACTATAACCTCTAAATCCATTGGTAATATCAGTATACCAACGCTTTGCTCCAAAACTTAAAAGCGGGGAACCAATAAACCTAACCGCAAACCACCTAATAAATGGCGTATTAACTGCTTTTCCTCCCTTTATAAATCTAGACCCCTGGGTGTAGTCAAAACCTCTATCTAAATTCTTAATAAAACTAGGTACTGCCTCAACCCCATCTTTATTATTTCCATCAATTTGAATAATTCCTTCATAGCCCTGTTTTAGAGCGTATGAAAATCCCATTCGAAGTTGTGTTCCTTGTCTTCCCTTATCTTTCAGAGTTAGTAACGTCCTTACATTCATCTTCTTCAAAAACTTTGAATCCGTCGATCCATCAGTGCCCCCCCAATCAGCAATAATAATATCAGCCATCTTGGAGTAGGGAAGTAACCTTTGAAGCTCCTTTTTAATTTTTTCTCCCTCATTTAAAACTGGTATACAAATACAATATTTTGTCCTTTTTTTAAAAAGTTCTAAAACTTCATATTGAGGTAATTGCCAATCTTTGTTATTTATTTTCATCTTAGGTTTTTCTTAATAGGTGAATATATCCTAAGGTACCAAATACCATTTAGTAAACCGATAATTAAACTCAAGACTCTATTTAAAGTTTTCTTCCTATAAGTAAAGTAAGATTTGGAATTGTAATGAACTGGAATTTCTTTTATTCTTCCCTCCCCCCCAATTTTAATTAAAAGATCAAGAAAAATATCTTTATCTGAAATTTGAACCTTTTTGTAATCTTTGAGATAAAAACCCTTAACCAGAGTAAGGAGATCTTTAACTCTTTGTCCTAAAACTAATGAATAAATTGAGCTAAAGACAATATTTCCAATAATGTTTAACTGTCTGAAAGGCTGACCCTTGATTGGATATACTAGGCGTAATCCTTGGACAAAACTTGCCTTTCCTGAGGCAAGTAGATTGTAAAAACGGCTTAATTCTTCTGGAGGTATACTTTGCAGCTCATCATAAGTTATCACTATATCTGAATCTGCAGCATCAATTCCTTCCCTAACTAGATGTTCTATTGTGGAAGAATTTAGGGTTTTAATAAATTTCACATTTTTTTGTTTAAAAATCCTTTTATTTTTATTAACATTTTTTCCTGAACCATCAACTATAATTATGTCAGTTTCCTTGCCTAACTTAGGTATTTGGGAAATTAACTCTTCAATTTCTTCCACACCAGAAAGTGTAGGGACAATAACAGAACTACTTAAGTTATTGTTTACTATCAGTTTATCTTTTTTGGCAACTATATATTGTTCAACACAAAAAGATGATAAAAACTTTATCTTTTTAATTTTTTCATTTAGAAAATTGCTTAAAAAAGGAATATAAGCTGGCAAGATAATTCTATACCCACTTTCCAAAATTTTAAATCCAGAAACTTCCAAAAGATTCTTAATATTTTCCAACTTTAGCCAATTTCTTTCCTCCTCTGGCCTTTTTAACTTAAGTCTTTCTAAGATCTCAAATATTGGTTCCCATTTGGGATTCAAGGCAGCAATCACCACCCTTGACTCACTATTTAGAGCAGGCTGTATATTCTCAAAAACTGTCTGGATATCATGCATATGCTCTAAAGAATCTGGAAATATAATGTAATCAAACTGTTCTTGGACCTTATTTTTAGTAAAATCGAAATTCGAAAACTTTATATTTGGGTATCTTTTTCGAGAAATGGCCACAAAATTTGAATCATCATCAAAACCTACCCCTTTTTTTGGATATAAATCAGCAATAATATCCCCCAATCCATACCCAATCTGTAGAACTTTGGAATTCTCTTTTACTGAATCTTTAAAAATTTGTTTTAATTGTTTGTGATAGTACCAATTCTTCTCTTTCCAATAATCTAAATTTTTGGCAAGAGCAAAGCTAAAAACTTTTCTTCCAAAAGAGCTATTTCTACAAATATCTTCAATTGTGGCATCGATATCATATTTATAATCCCAATCAGGGTAATCCTTTTTGAATTTTGAAACATCTGATACATACCAAATATGGTCCCCTATTCTATTTTGATCAACATACTCGACCTTAGTTTCCCTGTTTGAGATCTGTTCAATTCTTTTGATGGCCTCAATTATGGAAATATTGGCAAATCTTGATCCCCCAATGTTATAAACTTCTCCCTCTTTGGGATTTAAATAGAAATTATGAAAGGCATTTATCAAATCATATGCATGAATATTATCTCTTACCTGCTTTCCTTTATAACCAAAAATATTGTATTTTTGTCCTGTTAAAATACACTTAACCAGGTAGGATAAGAACCCATGCTGTTGTACTCCCGCATGACCAGATCCTGTTAAACATCCACCTCTAAAGACTCCAGTTTTTAAATGAAAATACCTACCATATTCCTGAACCATCAAATCTGCAGCAGTTTTTGAAACCCCAAATAAGCTATGAGTGCTATTATCCAAAGACATATCTTCACTTATCCCATTTTTATATTTATGACTTGGATCTATCTCAAATCTAGTTTCTTTTTCTATTAAGGGAAGGTAATTTGGGGTATCTCCGTATACTTTATTTGTTGAGGTGAATATAAATACAGCCTCAGGAGAATATTTTCTAAAGTTTTCCAAAAGCATTAATGTCCCATTTGCATTGACACTAAAATCTGTTTGAGGCTCCTTTGCAGCCCAGTCGTGTGAGGGTTGCGCGGCAGTATGAATAATCAAATCAAAGGAATGTTTTTTGAAAATATTTTCAATTGCCTGACCATCTCTTATATCAGCATTATAATGTTTGTAATTTTTGAAAAGACCAATATTTTTTACAGCAGTTTCCTTAGTACTTCCCTCTTCCCCAAAAAAATAAGCTCTCATATTATTATCAATCCCTATTACCTCAAAACCATTTTTACAAAAAAAACTAACAGCTTCTGAGCCAATTAACCCTGCTGAACCTGTTACTAAAACAATTTTTCTATTGCTCATGTTGGAAACTATATCAGAAGTGATTTAATCAATTCAAGACTCTGCTTTGAAGATTTATCCCAATCAAAATTCTTACTCCAATTTAGACAATTTTTTCTTAAGGTTTGATATTTTGTCTCATCTAAAGATAGGACAGCTTTAGTACAAGCTTCAGGGTTAGGTTCACATAATATTCCTGTTTCTCCATTCTTTACTGAATCTTTTAATCCAGCAACATTATATCCAATGGTTGGGGTGCCTACACTTGCTGCCTCAATCACCACAAGTCCCCACCCTTCTCTAATTGATGGATTTATTAAAAGATAAGCCTTGGATAAAAGTTCAAATTTGTTTCTTTCGTCAACATAACCCCAAAACTTTACTTTATTCTCAATCCCTAATTCTTTACACTTCTGTTTTAATTCACCCAGATACTTTGTATCTGATTTACCAACTATCCAGAACTGAAAATCTTCTTTTTTTGGAATTTGAGAAAAAACTTCTATAACATCCTCTACTCCTTTGTCTTTACTGATTGCTCCCAAGTAAATTAAAGTTTTTTTAGTTTCTCTCTTTGTTTTTACTTTCATACTTCTTATTCCATTATGGATTACTCTTATATTTTCCTTTGGAATTCCCCAACTAACTAAATCATCTCTTGTTGATTCAGACACAGTCATAAAGGGAGTGTTCCTATAAAAAATAAAAATTAATGGTTCGAAAAGAGTCCCCAATATCGCAGGAATTAAATTAAATGGTTTAGACCAGGGATTAAGTTTCCATACTTCTCTGGTAACTTCGTGTATAAACCCTATTTTTTTCTTCCATATAAAAAAGGGGGTGAAGAAGGGAATTCCATGAAACTGATCAACAACTAAATCAAATCGATCATGTTTATTAAATAAATACCACTTAAAAGCTTCTAGATGTACACCGAGTACTTGCCTACCTCTTCTAATTATCTTCACTCCATCTACAACTTCTTCACTTTTAGCAGTAGGATAAGAGGAGGTAAAAAGGGTAACCTCACATCCATTTTTAACCCAGCCCTTAGCATGCTCATGGGTAGAAATTTCAGCCCCTCCAGAATTAGGATGTCCTGGACCTCTCCAAGAGAAGATTAATATCTTCATCCCACGTTTACCCTAAACTGTAGCTCTGGGTCATACCTCCATTGGCGCTTATTTCCATCTGCATAATAATTTAAGATTTTTAAACGGTAAAAAACAGTTAAGGTATCCTTTAACATAAAAAGTACTGTCTTTAATAATCTTTGACTTGTTATTATAGAGGCTCCTCCAAAATTTAATTTTATCTCAACTGGAGCCTCGTATATTCTTTTAAAACCCAGATAGTTTGCCACAGCCAAAATCTCAATATCAAAAGCATATGTTTTAACCAAAAGTCTTGGTAATACTTTTTCTAAAACCTGCCTTTTAAAAAATTTCATCCCTACTTGAGTATCTCTGATCCTTAATCCGAAAAGAGAAAAAACTAAAATCTGATACCCTATAGATAGAATTTTTCTCTGCCAGGGATAATCAACTTTTGAAACTGGATGTCTCTTTGAACCAACAATAATATCTGCATCATACCACTCAAAATGCTCTAAAAGCATGGCTAAACCATTTGGATTAAGATCCATTCCTGAATCAATAAAACCAATTATATCCCCTTTACTTTCCGCCATTCCAAAACGAACAGCATAACCTTTTCCCTTATTAGTTTCATATCCAACTACTCGAATATTTGAATAATTTTTAGCAAAAGTTGAAGCTCGCTCAAAGGTTTTATCAATCTTTCCATCAACTACGCAAATAACTTCTGTCGGATAACGAAGTTTATCTAAAACTTCTTTTATTCTTTTTAAGTCATTAGTTATTGTTTCTTCCTGTTTATAAGCTGGAACTATTATTGAGACTAGTGTTATTCCCATAAGAAAATCTTACTTTAGAGTATATAATTAGAGATAAAAGTAGTAAAGAAGCGGTTACAATAGAGATAAGAACTACTTCTTCCAAACTTTGATGGTTAAACCAAATAATAACTACTTGTATTAGAGCTGCTGCTGCTGGGAAAAAAACAATTTTTGTTTTTCCTAAAGATAATCCATAATTTATATATAACGAGGAAATAGAAAAAAGAGTCATAAAAATTCCAAATAAACCCAAAAGATGTGCTGATTCTAAATAAGCAGATCCATATAAAAGATTTATCGCTAACTGCGGGAATAGTCCATAAAAAATAATTATTAATCCTGAAAGAAATACTGTAGCCAATAAACTATAGAAAAAAATCTTTTCAAATCTAACTCCTTTTGATAACCGTTGAGAAATTATAGGAAACATCACTGCAGAAATAGGGGAGGTAGCAAAAAAAATAATTCTGCCTAAAGTAGAAATAGATGCATAAAGTCCTGCCTCATATGAGGAAAAAAAGTGTTTAACTAAAATCACATCCGTTGTATAGAACGAAGTTATGGCCAAGGATTGGATCATAACCGGGATAGTAAAATAAACAATTTTATTTAGGCCTTCAGGCTTTTTTGGGTCTTTAGTATTATTAGATTTTAAAAAATAACTGGTTAAAAACCAACCAAAAATTGAGGCTAAAACAAATCCCATTACAGCGCCTCCAACTTGAAACCCTAAAATTATAAGTAAAACGCTTATTAAGAGCTTTAGACCATTTTCCAAAAGAATACTTATAATAATCTGTTTAAATTTTAGTAATCCTTGTAATATAGCTCTGTTGATCCCCGAGCTAAAAGAAAAAAGAAACAATAAAGCAATCAACATTACATTTCCGGTATTTTCCATATTTAGAAAAGAAGCAATAGAAGGGGATAAAAATAAAATTATTACCGTAAAGAGAACAAAGAATGTAAAAAATTTTCTCTTTAACCAACTATTTAAATTATTTACATCAGCAATATCCTTTGTAGATGAAACATATTTTGTCACAGATAAACTCAATCCTAGGGAAATTACTCCAAATAATCCTATTAAAGAAATCAGTGCAGTTAATTCTCCGTATTTGGCAGGTCCTAACATTCTTCCCACCACAAAATGATAGATATAATTTAATGCGCTAGCTCCATTGCTCCCTAAAATCATAATAGCGCTACCTGAAAAGAGTGGATTATTTATGATTTGTTTAATTTTTTTCATGCTATCCAATAGCCCCTTATAAAAAGAATTGTCTCAAAAGTTAATAAAATAAAGGAGGCTGAAATTATCAAAATTTTAAGTAATCTAGGGAATTTATCCAAAAACAAGGCCATTACTAAAAAGCTAGGGAAAAAGGCCAAAATATAGCGGGGGACTGACGAAAAACTACCCTGAATAGTAGGACTTAAAAAACCCAGCAAAGCATATAGAAGATATGCTACTCTTACTTTTTTAAAATAACCAATGAGGGGGAGTATAAAAAATAAAATTCCCACAAAAAATTCTAACACAATTGTTTGGTATATTGGATTGGTAATATCAACTGTAGTAAGCATTTTTAAGTATCTAAAATAAACTTGGGGCAAAAGAGTAAGACCTGATTGATGTTGTTCTCCCACAATTTTTTGTAGACGGTAAAATGCCAAAGGATCCCCTACTAAAATATATTGATACAACATATATAAACCTAATCCTAGAGGAATTAGAAAAACCCAAAAAAATTTTGAAAATTTTGCCCTTTGCTGATACGCCTCTATCAAAAACACTGGTAAAAGAAGTATCCCAAATATTCTGGTTGCTGATGAAATAGCCCCAAATATTCCTGCCCAAAACCATTTTCCAGTTCTAGCAAAGTAAAAAGAGATAAGGGATAAAAGTAAATATAAAGATTCATTATATAAAGATCCAAGATAGAATGATGTAGGGAAAACAAGCAATAATATTATAGTTAACCAAACTGCTTTAGAGGAAAAATCAATTCTTAATAATTTCCAAAGAAAATAAAGGGAAAACAACATTGCTATGTTTGAGATTAGAAGACCTACAATAGTGGAGCTAATAATAGTAGATAAGGAATCTATAGAGAAAGGTTTTGCAAAAAAAGATATAAGCATTGGGTAAACAGGAAAAAAAGCTTGCTCTAATCCTCTGTAGCCAACAATAGCAATTGAAAGGTAATGTTCTCCATCAAAATTAGCCCAGGAAAAAATCTCAGGTGATATAGAATAATTACGTGGTCCTCCTCCTAAAAATCTGTCTTTATATCCCAAAGGAATGAAGTTAACTGCCACAAGCATAACTAGTACTAAAACTATCCTCCAGAACAAAAATAGGAGTAGTATTTTAGAAAAGCTTGAAAATAAATATTTATTCATTTAGACAGTATTCTTTGGTAAACCTCTTTCGTTTCTTCAGCCATTTTTTGCCAGGAAAACTGCTGAGCATGTTTTAATCCCATATTAGAAAGCTTTTCCCGTAAAGATTTATTGGGTAGTACTTCATTAATTATTGAAATAAACTGATTTAGATTAGTGGGATTGAAATAAACTGCTGCCTCCCCTCCTACTTCTTTAAGACTCCCTCCTTCGGAACAAATAACTGGACAACCAGAAGCTTGTGCTTCAAGAACGGGTAATCCAAAACCCTCAT
>Ga0209542_10018525_pt1 | contig 11261 bp, 9 predicted proteins | sample RifCSPhighO2_01_FD_184028 | JGI IMG/M metagenome (GOLD analysis project Ga0209542, IMG submission 184028) | Soil microbial communities from Rifle, Colorado - Rifle CSP2_plank highO2_0.1 (SPAdes) (version 2) | ecosystem: Environmental > Terrestrial > Deep subsurface > Rock core/Sediment ...
ATTAAAGAAATTCGTGACTAAAATAGAAAATGGGTTTGAGTGTTGGTTTACTAAACTAAAATATCCTGAAATAGAATTAACTAATAACAGGGCTGAAAGAGGATTAAGGGAGATAGTAGTGCAAAGAAATATAACTGGGACATTAAGGAATGAGAGAGGAACCAGAATAATGCAGATATTAATATCAGTTATAGGGACATGGAAATTACAGGGTTTAAATACTTATGAAATGCTCCTAAATACAATTAGGAGCTAAACACGTACACAAAAACAAAAAGATTATAAACAAAAACATTTGATTATTTTTTACTAAAAAGATGAAAGCAAATCTTTATGGAAAAGTAGTTGAAGGAGAGCTGTTCTATAATCGTGATTTAGCTGTAGCTCTGGAAGATTCTCAAAGTGATGGATACAAGCCTTTATTTATGCCTGATTTAATAGAAGCAAGAATAAATGCGGAAAACAATTCAGAATTATTCAACAATTGGTTTTCTGCTCCAAGCATAAGGGCAACAGGAAGAACAAAACAAGGAAACAAAGTAGTTGTTTATGCTCATATTCCAACTTATTTCTCAAAGCCAGCTAATATAAGAAAGGCAAAAGAACAAGGACTGGTAAATGGTGCAGGGAGAATACCCCAGGAATATTTTGATAAAATAGTAGAACAAGACGAAAAAACAGATTCTCATAAAAACAGGCTAGTTACAGTAATAGACTATGTTACAGTAATAGACTATGTTACAGTAATAGACTATGACAAATTAAGAAATAGTCCTTCAGGATTAGTTCCTGTTGAAAAAGCTTTGGAACATCCTCAAACAATACCTTTTATCGGAAGCGAAGAGCAAGCTGTAAAATACTTAAAAAAACACAAAGAAGTTTATGGAAGCGGGATAGGAATCTGGTATTTTGATGACCTAAAAGACGAACCAGTAGGGCGTTTGCTGCGTTTTGGCAACGACTGCAACTTTGGTCTTGGTGGTTACGTCGACTTCGACGACAGTGCTCGCTTTTTCGGGGTACGTCAGGCGCAAAAATTTTCCACAGGAAGCAAAGGCAGTAAAATAGTTGTCCCTTCTTTAGAAGAAATCTTAAAATCTTCAATAAGCTTTATTCGAGCAAAAGATAGAAGAAAATTTAAAGAAAATTTAAGAAAGCTTTACAAATAAGTTTTTAAATTAGTTCTTATTATTCTAAATAAATTGCTGGTTTTCCTAATTTAGATTTAGAAGCCTTATTTTCAGGATCATATCTTTCTTTGTCATTAACATTAAATATTTTTATTTCTAGATTTGTTTTTTTCTTAATTAAATTAATATCAGAATAATCTTCCTTTTCTTTTGGTATAACATAAATAAAAGCCTTAGAAATAAATTTTTTTCTTTCTCTAAATATTTTTATTATCTTATTTATGTCTTCAATTAATTTTTCTATTTTCATTTCTTGTTCATCTATTCTTAAATTAATTTTTTTCTCATTATATTCAGGCCATTTTTCTACAGAAACAAAATTTTTATTTCCTATTTTTTCCCAGCATTCTTCTGAAATATGTGGTGCAAAAACACTTAACATCTTTAATAAATCTTCATAACCATTTTTATTTGGGTTTTCTAGTAAATAATCAGAATATTTTATTAATTCAATTATAGCTAAATTAAATTTAAATTCTTCTAAAAATTTAGTATACTCTTTTATTGTTTTGTTTCTTTTGTGCTCATCTATTTCATTTTCTTTTTTCATTTTTAATTCTGAAATATTGATTACTTTTTGTAAAAATCTAAAGCTGCCTTCTACACCCTTGTCACTCCATTCCATGTCAGACTCAGGGTTAGCTACTAACATTAAAAAAACCCTTGCAGTATCTATTCCATATTTGTCAGAAATCTCATTTTGTGTAATTATATTTCCAAAACTCTTGCTCATTTTATGTCCGTCTTTGTAAACAATTCCTTGATTAAACAACCTTGTAAAAGGTTCATCAATATCTAGAATTTTTAAATCTCTTAATGCCTTTGTAAAAAATCTTGAATAAATTAAATGTCCAACTGCATGTTCAATTCCGCCAATATATTGGTCAACAGGCATCCAGTACTTCACTTTTTCTTTGTTAAATGCCTCTTTTTTATTTTCTTGATCGCAAAATCTTAAAAAATACCAAGAAGAATCAACAAATCCCCCCATTGTGTCAGTTTCTCTTCTTGCCTTGCTATTGCATTTAGGGCATTTTACATTTACCCATTCTTTAACATTGCTTAAAGGATTGCCCTCAACTTTAAAATTAACTTTTTCAGGCAATAAAACTGGTAACTCTTTTTCTTTTACAGAAATAATCCCGCATTTTTCACAATAAATAATTGGTATTGGTGTCCCCCAATATCTCTGCCTTGATATTAGCCAATCTCTTAATTTATATTGTATAATTTTCTTTCCAATCTTATTTTTTTCAATAAAATCAGAGATAGTCTTTTTTGCATCTTTGCTTTTCATATTGTCAAATTTATCAGAATTAATTAAAATTCCTTCATCAACATAAGCACCAGAAACTGCTTTAAATTGAGTATCATTTTCAGGTACAATAACTATTTTTATATCAATATTGTATTTTTTTGCAAATTCAAAATCCCTTTTATCATGACCTGGAACTGCCATAACTGCTCCAGTCCCATATTCAGCAACAACAAAATTAGCAGCATAAATAGGTACTTCTTCTTTTGTTAATGGATTAATTGCATAGCTTCCTAAAAATACCCCTTCTTTGTCTTTTTCTTCCTCATTTTGTACCTTTTTGTTTAATTCTTCAACGCCTTTTTTATTTTCTTTTACAAGTTCATTAATTAGATTGTGTTTAGGTGAAACAACAATAAAAGTAACTCCAAATATTGTGTCTGGTCTTGTTGTAAAAACCTGTATTTTTTTCTTGCTGTTCTTTATCTGAAAATCTATTAACAAACCATCGCTTTTTCCAATCCAGTTTCTTTGCAAAGTTTTTATTCTGTCTGACCATTCTAATTTTTCTATATCATTAAATAATTCATTAGCATAATCAGTAATTCTCAAAAACCATTGTTCTAATTCTTTTTGTATTACATCTGTTTCTTCATGCCTCCAGCATTTTCCAGAAACAACCTCTTCATTTGCTAATGTTGAATTGCATGATGGACACCAGTTCACAGGAGCTTTTTTTCTATAAACAAGTCCTTTTTCTAAAAATTTTAAAAAGAAATACTGGTTCCATTTGTAATATTCAGGTTCATGAGTTGAAATCTTTCTGCTCCAGTCATAGCTGTTTCCAAGTGCTTTTTGATATTCCATTATTTTCTCAATAGCCTTTTCTGTATAAATCTTAGGATGAATTCCTTCTTTTTTAGCAGCATTTTCTGCAGGCAATCCAAAAGAATCATAACCCATTGGATAAAGAACATTAAATCCATTCATTCTCTTGAATCTGGCAATTACATCACCAATAGTATAATTCCTTACATGACCCATATGCAAAAATGAAGCACTAGGGTAGGGAAAAAATTCTAAACAAAAATACTTTGATTTTTTATGGTCTTCTTTAACTTGAAAAATTTTAGATTTTTCCCATTTATTCTGCCATTTTTTTTCAATTGTTTTAAAGTCCATATTTAAAAAATTAAAACATATTGTATATTTAAATCTTTTAGTTATGTCAGTAGCTCCGATTTTAACTACAAAACCTAGTTAAAATCGGAGCTACTGTCCCTATAAAATGGTTCATAATGCGTATCAATTGCAGCAGTCCATTTTCTTAAGTTAAATTTCTGTTTTACATTTTTGATCATAAAACTTAATATATACAAGAAAGCAGTCTTCAAAGTTATAATATTAGACTCTTTAATTCTCTTGAATATTATGTCTGCATTTGGCTTATTGCCTTGCTTTTTAGTTGTATTTTTTAGGAAATCTTGTGTCATTGCTGCTGTCTGAATTACACCAGATATCATCTGGTTAGTTACTGTAGAATTGGGAGCCAATTTCGAAAAGCTTTTAGATAAGAACTTACTTAGTATTTTTAACAATTTTATTTCACCTCTTTTAGTCTTAACAGACTATTAGAGGTGATTTTATTTAAAAATTACTTTCGGAGCTACTGTATGTTATTAAAAAATAAAAAAACCTAATTTATGTCACTTCTTAGTTCATTCTTTTATAATAATATTATATACATTCATTCTCCAAAATTTATTTAAACTAAAAAATAACTAATTCTATTGGCATGAAAATAGGAGTAAGGGTATTGGATGCTATGACAAAAGACCCAGTTGTTGTAGCTCTGGAAATAACAATCTCAGATTGTGCAAAAATAATGGAAGAAAAACATGTTGGTAGTCTTCTTGTAAAAGATGAAAAAAAGCATTTAGTAGGTATTATTACTGAGCAAGATATAGTCAGAAAAGTTGTTTCTAAAAAACTTAATCCAGAAAGTGCACAAGTAAGCTCTGTTATGGAAACAAACATATTTACTATTTCTGAAAAAGAAGACTTGTATAATGCCTTGGTTTTGATGCGTGACAAAAACATTAGGCATCTGCCAGTAGTGCAAAATGGGGAATTAATTGGTTTCTTGACTATTAAGGATATATTAAAAATACAGCCCCAATTATTTGAATTAATAGTTGAAAAATTTGAATTAAGAGAAGAATTTAACAAGCCTGTATTTAGTAAAAGAAAAATTGAAAATGATTGTGAAATCTGTGGTAATTATTCTAAACTAAATTATTTAGACTATAAATGGATATGTGATGAATGTCTTGAGCTAAATGAGCATCATTAAATATGAAGCAGATATTAATACAAGAAAACACTTATATACTTTATTTTATTTATATTTTATATGGGTGAAGATATAGATATTGTAGGTGGTTCTCCTAAACCATCATGGATAAAAATAAGTTATTCAGGTGTTTATAATTTTGATAATCTATACAGAAATATTATATCCTGGTTTAAAAAAAACAATTATTTCTTTCATGAAAAAACCCATATAGAATCTGTTAAGCCTAATTTTAAAGATTATAAATATGATTTTACAGGTATAAGGCAAGTAGATGAATATGTAAGTTATTCAATAAATGTTGAGATATGGGCATTAAGAACAAAAGAAATTGATGCAAAAGATGATGCTGTAAAATTAGTAAAAGGTGAAATACAATTAAGAATAAAAGGTTCTATGACCTTAGATTATAGAAACTCATTTGATAAATACGGAAAACTAGGAAAAGTTTTAAGAAGTTTTTACCACACATACATTATAAGAAAAAGAATATGGACAAAATATGCTGGTGATATTTTTAATGAGTCTAATGACTTGATAAATTCAATAAAAAGTAGCTTAAATTTGATTACACCATAATTCTAGTGTTTTAATTCAGATGAATCGCCATTGCTTGCAATATTTTGTAGTTTTACTTCTTCTCTTACTGCTTTTAAAATGATTTTCTTCTCAGATTTTGATATTTTGTTTCTTGTTTCATTTATGCAATCAACAAAGCACATTATGCTGTCTACACCCTGTTTTACAAGGAGCTCAATAAATTCAGGTTCTGTTATTTTCATTCCTATAATGCTTGTTTCAATATTGAATTTTCTGCATGTTTTTATTATATTGGAAACTTGTTTTACTAAAGCTGGATGAAACTCATTATATCTATCTTGTTGTTCATTGCTTGTGTCTAATATTGCATTTGTTAATTTAACTAAATCTATTATTACAAAGTCAACCTGTTCTTTGCATAATTCTTCTATTAATATTGAAGAAGCAGGTGTGTCTATTATAATTCCAAATTCAATTTCTTCTAAAGGTTCAAGATTAATCTCCTTTAGCATCTCTTTCATTTTTTTTATCTCTAAAACATCTATTATGTGGGGTATTGCAACACCTAAATTTGTTAGTCCTTTGTTATGAAGTTTTTTTATAGCCTCAAACTCTAATTTTAATAAGTCAGGATTATTTAAGAAATTATTTACATAATACCAAATTGGTTTATTCTTAAAATATCCTATCCTTGTCTCAATTTCTTTTGATAGTTCTTCAATTATTTTTTCTTTTTCAAGCCAGAAATTATCAAAATAAATCTTTAACAATCCAACACCGTCATTTTTGTCTGAATCAGGGATTATCTTTTCTAAATTATCAATTAAAACCTTTACTTCTGTTACAGTATCATAATAATCTGCAATCTTGTTCCAGAATTTGCTTCCATTTTCTTTTGCTTGATACACAATTCCTGTATTTCCATCCACAATTACAAAACTATCTTGTTTCAATATCTTTGTTGCATCTGTTGTACTCACAATGCACGGAATTCCAAATTCCTTTGCAATTTTTGCTAATGGAGAATTTATATTATCATTGTCTGTTACTATTCCAGCAAGTTTTTTTATTTTTTCAGTATCTAATAAATTAATATTTATATTGTTATATGTCTTTATTACAATTACCTGGTTCTCTTTTATATCATCTATGTCATTGTCACTATTTACAATCTTTATATATCCGTGCCTTATGCCTAAACTTGCATTTAATCCCCTGACTAGAATTATCTGCTCTTTTTTCTTTAATTCTTCCTCAATTTCATCTGTATACTCATGATTTTCTTTTGTATAAGAAAATATTAGTGGCTTTGTTTCTAAGATATATACTTTGTCTTTGTTTATGCAAAACTCTATCTCTTGTGCTTGTTTATACAGGTTTTCTATCTCAAGAGCATATAAAGATACCCTCTTAATCTCTTCACTAGTTAATTTTTGGTTTTCTCCATTAAATATATTTTTTTTTATATTCCTGCCTATATTGTCATCCTTTATTATCATAAAATCCTGCTTATTGATTGATTTTTCTTCTATATCAAGAGTATCTTTATTTACAAAATACCTGTCAGGAATTATTGTGCCTGTTGTTATAACCTCTCCTTGCCCAAAACACGCCTCAATTACTAATTCATTTTTTTTATTTGAAAATAAGTCAGCAGTATAAACAATGCCTGATTTTTCAGCATCAATCATTCTTTGTACTAATACAGACACAGCAGAATCATTTAAAGGAATTTTATTTTTAATTTTTAATTTTAAAGAATTTGGTGTAAACATTGATACCCAGCATTTTTGTATAGATTTTATTAGCTCTTCTTTTCCCTTTACATTTAATTGCAAATTTACATTATTATTTACTGGTGAAGTTCTTACTGAAACATAAGTGGTTTCTCTTCCAGCCTTTATAATCTCTAGAGTTTGTTTGCCTGCCATTTTGTAAACATCAATATCAACATTGATGTTCTCATATGATTCTATTATTTGTGCTTTTAATTTGTCTGGCAAATTTGTATTCATTATTAAATTCTGGATTTTTTCTGAAACATTGTATATAGAACTAAGATTATTAGATTCTAGTCCTTTTAATGTCTCTTCAATCTTGTTTTTTATATTTGTTTTTTCAAGAAAGCTTTCAAAAACCTCGCTAGATACACAGAAACCATTTGATACAGGTATATTATTATTAAATATTTTGCTTATAGATACAGCTTTATTACCAACTTCTTTTAAGTTTTCATCAGAAACCTCTTTTAGCCACAAAATATTATTCATATTCACCCCACACCATACAATTCATAAATTATATATAAATATTTTGTTGGCATTGGGTTGTAGTATTTTAAAAAAGTTTAATTAAAAGAAAAATATATACTATTTTATGGACATAAACAGCCTTATTGAAAATCTAAAAGCACAAGGGATTAACAATAGTAATATATTAAATGCAATAAAAACAATTTTAAGAGAGAATTTTGTTTTAGAAGAATATAAAGAAGCAGCTTATTATGATAAAGCCTTGCCAATACCATATAACCAGTCAATATCCCAGCCATATACAGTTGCATTTATGCTCCAAGAACTAGAATTAAAAAAAGGAGATAAAGTCTTAGAAATAGGTTCTGGCTCTGGCTGGAATTCTGCTTTAATTAATTATATAACCAAATCAGAAGTTTATACAATTGAAAATAATAAAGAAGTTGCTGCTTTTGCTATAGGAAACTTGAAAAAAAATAAAATAAAAAATGTTAAAGTAATAGTTTGTGATGGAAATAAGGGATATAAAGAAAAATTTCCTTATGATAAAATAATAGTAACTGCTGCATGCTCCAGAATACCATTTGATTTAATAGCTCAATTAAAAAATAATGGTATTTTGTTAGTTCCAGTTGGTAGCCTGTTAGACCAGGATTTGTTAAAAATTAGAAAAAAAGAAAATAAATTAGAAAAAGAAAACTTAGGTAAATTTGTTTTTGTCCCTTTAAAAGGAAAATATGGTTTTTAATATAGTAAAAATCAGTAATTAAATATTTATAAATAACAAAATAATTAAAAATAGAAATGAAAGTTTCAAGGGTTTTATCAACACAGCACCCGGATAACGCAAGAAATCCTTTTTTTGTAAATAATTCTGTTATTGAAGGTGATGATGAAATAAAAGAAGCATTTTATGCTTTCTCTCATCTTTGTTGTAGAGAACAGTTATGGGATTATGAAGGAAAAGAAGTGGATAATTTTGTAGTTAAAAAATTGCTTACAAATTATGAGCCTTATTTTAGAAACCATAAATTAGGTAAAGATATATTCTTGACATTAAGAGTCCCAAACCCTGATATTGAAAAGAATGAGGCAAAAGTTCTTCTTGAAACACTTGAAAGTATACCAAGAAATTTTGATTCTGCCAGGGTTTTTTATAAAGAAGACATCCCCCCTATATTTGAAGTTGCTGTGCCGATGACAAAAGACCACAAAGTTTTGTTAAGGATAAAAAGATATTATGAACATTTTGTCATTGGAAAAAAGTACAGTAACATATTTAACAATGACATAACAATTTCAGAATGGATTGGTGATTTTCTTCCAGAAAAAATACAATTAATTCCTTTAGTGGAAGATAAAGAAAGTATATTAAATTCAGATAAAATATTGGAAAATTATTTTAATGAAGAAAAAATATCAGAATATCAAAGGGTATGGTTAGCAAGAAGTGATCCTGCATTAAATTATGGCTCTTTGGCAGCAGTATTAATTGTAAAAATTGCACTCCAAAGATTGCAGGATCTACAAGAAAATATATCAAAAGAAATATTGCCAATAATAGGGTGTGGTTCAGCACCATTCAGGGGAAATCTAAAGCCAACAAATGTAGATCAATTTCTCAAAGGTTATCCTTCAATACAGACATTTACTATACAGTCTGCATTTAAATATGATTATGAAGAAAAAGAAGTAAGAGAAGCAGTTGAAAAAATAGAGTCATCACAAAGAAAAAAACCAATAATCATTGATGAAGAAAAAGCAATAAATATAATAGAAAGATTATCATTTGAATATCAAAAGCAAATTGTGCTTTTAGCTCCAATAATAAATAAGGTTGCAAAATATGTCCCAGAAAAAAGAAGAAGAAAATTGCATATAGGTTTATTTGGTTATTCAAGAGAAAGCCAGGGCATAAAATTGCCTAGGGCAATAAAATTCTGTGCTTCTCTTTATTCTTTAGGGTTTCCTCCAGAATTATTAAGTTTAAATGTGTTAACTCAGAAAGATATTGATTTTATACAAGACATTTATCCTAGTTTTAATAATGATTTGTCAGATGCTTTATCCCTTTTAAATAAGGAAAATCTTGAATTTTTCCCAAAAGAAATAACAAAACTATTGCCTTTAGATATTATGGAATATGAAACAGAAAGAAAACACAATAAGATAACAAGTATAATTCTTGATGATCTAAAAAAAGAAAACACAGTTAGTATTGGAGAAAACATAATGAGGGCAGCAGCAATAAGGGGGTTCTTAGGATGATAAAACTGTCTGAAAAAATAAGCCAAATACCAGCAAGTGATACTTTAAAAATAAATTCAAGAGTAAAATTATTAAGATCTCAAGGAGAACATATAATTGACTTTGGTGTTGGTGAGCCTGATTTTGACACCCCAAATTATATAAAAAGAGCAGGAATTAAAGCAATAAAAGAAGGTTACACAAAATATTCTCCAGCAGCAGGTTATCCTGATTTAATAAATGCAATAATATATAAGTTAAAAAGAGATAATAATCTTGATTATTCCCAAAACAATGTTCTAGTCTCTTGTGGTGCAAAGCACACATTAACTAATGTCATGCAAACAATCCTAAACAAAGATGACGAAGTTTTAATACCAAGTCCATATTGGTTGTCATATCCAGAGCAAGTAAAATTAACTGGTGCAAAACCAGTATTTGTAAATTGTGAAAAAGACCAAATTGAAATAGAAGAATTAAATAACAAATTGACAGATAAAACAAAGCTATTAATATTAAATACACCAAATAACCCTACTGGTGCAGTTATTGAAAAAGAAAAATTAAAGCAAATATCAGAATTTTGTATAAAAAATAATATTCTTGTAATATCAGATGAAGTATATGAAAAATTTATTTATGAAAAAGAACATATAAGTATAGCCTCATTAGGGGAAGAAATAAAAAATCTGACTATAACAGTAAACAGTATATCAAAAACATATTCAATGACAGGTTGGAGAATTGGTTATTGTGCAGGTCCAGAATATATAATTAAAGCAGCAACCAATCTTCAGAGTCATACTACATCAGCACCATCATCTGTGTCTCAAAAAGCAGCAGTTGTAGCTCTTTCAGATCCTGAAAAATTTTTAAAAAATAAAATAAGGGGGTATAAGAAAAAAAGGAATTATATTCTTAAAATATTAAATAAAATAGCTAATATTAAATATATAAAACCTGATGGTGCTTTTTATATATTTCCAGATATAAGCAGTTTTTTTAATAGAGAAGTTGATTCTTCAGTAACATTTGCAGAAAAACTTTTAGAAAAAACAAAAGTAGCTGTTATTCCAGGAAGATCATTTGGTAACAATAAAAATATAAGGATAAGTTATTCATCTCCAATGAAAGACATAGAAGAAGGGATGAGAAGAATTGAAGAATACTTAAAATTATAATTTATTGCTTTTATTTTTAATTTTAAAAAACACCTTAAGAAATATTTATATAGTAACTTTTTGGACATTATTTAAATTAGGGGAAAATGCTTAGAACAAAAAAACAAGATATTAAAGAAGAAAAGAAACCTATACCTAAATCTTCCCAAAAAGAAGAATATATCCAGCCGGAAATTAACATTGGACTAGTTGGTCATGTAGATCATGGCAAAACTAGTCTTGTAAAGGCATTAACAAGCAAAT
>Ga0209542_10018527_pt1 | contig 11260 bp, 14 predicted proteins | sample RifCSPhighO2_01_FD_184028 | JGI IMG/M metagenome (GOLD analysis project Ga0209542, IMG submission 184028) | Soil microbial communities from Rifle, Colorado - Rifle CSP2_plank highO2_0.1 (SPAdes) (version 2) | ecosystem: Environmental > Terrestrial > Deep subsurface > Rock core/Sediment ...
GTCGCATTCTCAATAGTCGCAGCGACGGGGATGGGAGCTGAAGCGTCAACGATAGGAGTGAATGCGGCGAAGTGATACTGCTCATCGGCGACCGTGACACCGTTCTTGTCGAACCATACCCCGTCGTCTCGTTCGCCGATGACACTGAAGTTCGCCGTGTTTCCCACGATGTCATCCGTGAACGAGAGCCCGAGCAGATTGAATTTTTTCGACGTCGTGAAGAACGTCGCAAGCCGATACTCGCCCGTCATCGCGTAGCTCGGAATGTCCCATGAAAACGCTATCGGGAATTCCGAGTGCGGCGGTAGCGCGATGCCTTCACGCACAAAGAACTGGTCGACGACGTCCGGGCCGTTCACATTCTGCTCCGAAGCGTCATCGGTGAAGCGGAATATTTTCACGAACAATGCTCCGTCGACTAGCGGGTACGGGTTGTCGTTCGATATCGTTCCGGAGAAGGTGACGGGGATCCCCGATACCGCACTCATCACGTTCGCCGTCACATTCACCTGAACCGAACCGAATGTGTAATAATCGAAACAATTGACGGTGCCGACGGGCGGCGGCACATTCTCTAGAGGCGCATTCCCAACTTGAGCGCGGGAGTAGTTCGGAACAAGCCACAGAACAAGAATGAGAGATGCCGCGGCGACGAACGCGAACTTGCGGAGATATGCCTGTGTGCGTGCGGTCATACTATTGTTCGCTCCATACGGGAAGGATATTCACCGTCGCCGTATCGGTGATAAGAGTATCGCTGAAGGTGTAGCAAGAGAGCACATAGGTGGTCTGTTCGGTGATGGGGCCGGATACTTTCCCTGCAACCGGGGACGCGAGTGTGTCCCAGCTAGTACCTCCATCGCCGTTCGAGCCCGTCACGTCGCAATGTGCGACATCTCCGGCAGCCCAGAAGAGTCGCGTCGTTTCTCCGGAGCGGACGAGTGCGGGCACGGCACGAAGATTCAAATTGGCCACCACACCGCCGCCTCCGGTCCCTCCGGTGCCACCCGTGCCGCCTGTTCCCCCGGTTCCCTCCACTTGGCTTTCAACTCCCGGCTCGTCCGCACAGGTGAATGAGTAGGTTGTCCACGCGGAAGAAAGCCCCGATTCATCGGTCGCCTGCACGCGAATGGTGTGATTCCCTCCCGTCGAGTACGTGCGCGAGATGGCTATCGATGTCCCAGAAGGAACGTAACCTGTAGAAGGAGCGATTTGGTCAACGAAACCGTCCCCGTTCCAGTCGATGTAGTAGCGTATCTGTTGGCCGTCCGGATCGGTCGAGCGTATCGTGAGTCCGTAGGAAGAGCCCGCGACGCACTGCGTCGTTCCGGGAGACGTCCCTCCGTCGGAGGGGAGAGCGCTGACAGTAGGAGCGGTCGGTGGATTACCAAGTGCGTACGTTGCGGTCAGGGAAAACGGTACGACGGTACCGTCTGTGAAGGAACATCCAACTGGTATGGCTCGCAGTTCGATGAGAGTACTGCCAACCCGGAATCGTATGCGCACTCTGTCGTGTGCTTCCTGCCAACCTTAAACCAGTCATTCGCGGCTAGATACATGCGGCCGTAGGTCTCCGCAAACATAGCTGTTGCGTTCATCGCCCCGGGACTATTCGCAGTACACGTAACACTTCCATCCGCTCCCGGCGTGCCACATGAGAATGAACTGCCGGAAATGTTCGTGGAGACAGTTTTATTCGGAGGTTCCACGCTTAAGAGCCCGTACATTGCATCGTCGTCACGTGCCTGAACGAAGTTCTCCGCGGTGCAAATATTGCGCGGATCTGGATTCGTCGCACCTGCGATCCAGTTGCCCCAGGGAGTATCGTAGCGGCCGCCTGTGCCGTACCAATATAAATCCAGCCGTGTGTGTGCGATGGGCTCAATGCGTACCCTCGTGCCTACGCCCACGGCTGTCCCGCTCGGTATCACGACGCCAGTATCCGGGTCAACCATACGGGCTTGATAGGTTATTTCCACATTAAATTCATTGAGCCAGGCCCCACGATTTCCAAATCTGTACTCAACTCTCGGTTGCTACGGAGAGGTCCACACGACGCTTTCCGCGCGCGTTATTGAGAGACTCGCAACATACGCACCTAGAGCCAGCGCCGCCACAAGTGATACAGCGGCTACTGAACGCGTCATACGGGGTTAGCTGAAGGCCACGTAGCCGGCGGCGGTATCATCCTGTGTCTATAGGAATTTATCATCGCCCAGAGCAAGAAAAGGAGGATGATGGATGTGAGGAAGAATCCGATAGGGAGCGTGGGGTCATTTCCGGAGAAGCCGAATGCTTCATTGAGAGCACAGAGAAAGGCGGGCACGTTGCCGCAACGATAGGCGGCGGCTTCTTCCTCGGTGATGGGTGTTTCCGGGCGCCAGACGATGTCGCCGAGCGAGACTCCATCCTGCCGCGCCTTTTCCGCGAGCTCTGTCGTCAACGCATCAAGCTGCGCTTCCGAAAGCGCCGCCGAGTTCGGGTCCGACATGATGATGGCTCTGATAGTAGTATCGAGTTCGTCTTTCGCGGATGCGAGAGCGGGGAAAAGCGCGAGGAATGCGATAGCAAGCATCGCAAAAGCGATAAATCGAGTACCGGAGTACCGCTGGCTTCCTTCCATTACGGGTAATTGTACACTAGTAAAACTGAAGAGACCCTGCCTTTTGGCAGGGTCTCTTGTGCATAACGTTCCTCCTTGGGATTACATCATTTTGACGTCGATGGAAACGCCCGAGGGGAGGTCGATATTCGTGAGGGCTTCGATGACTTTCGGCGCCGGATTCAGGATGTCTATCATGCGTTTGTGGATGCGCATCTCGAACTGTTCGCGCGAGTCTTTGTCGATGAAGGCGGCGCGGTTCACCGTGTACTTTTTAATATCGATAGGGAGTGGCACCGGCCCGACGACTTCCGCGTTGTAGCGGGCGGCAGTATCAATGATTTGCTTCACCGATTTATCGAGGATGCCGTGCTCGTAGGCGCGGACCTTAATGCGCAAACGGTGTGCAGTGTCAGCCTTTTTGGAAGCTCTTGGGGAGGGGGCAGCGGAAGCACCCGCTTTCTTGGCGGTGCGAGCGCGCGAAGCGCGCGGCTTTTTGAATGCTGTTTCTGCCATAAGGAACCGAGAGAGTATGCCCTAGAGAGCCCTAAAACGCAAATCACTGCCGATAACCTATTCCTCTACCTCCTCTATTTTTGAGGCATTCGGGCGACACTTCTTTCCGCAGCCTGCGCAGGTCTCGTCACCTGGCTTGCATGTACTGTGCGGACCGCAATCGCAAAACTCTTCGTCCATAAGGGTCAATAATTGATAGTAATAATCATAATGATAATCCGTTTCGTCTGTAAAGCCAGCCGTTACTGCAGAAGTCCCAATTGAAACTCCCCGCCGCCTATCTAGCCGGGGAAATTCCCCCGCGGTCGTCTGTATTTTTATCCTGCCGAATCTTAGGCAATAGAAGTTAGCACGTGCACTTCGTCTCGGCTTGCTTGCACGCTGCGCATTTCTGCACGCAGTGCTCGCCCCCGCAGCGATGCGTCTCGTTGTGCTCCTTCGATTCCTCCCCGCATACGTCGCACTTGTACCCTTCTGTCGCCCCACTACATTTTTTGCATGCCATACGATAGTTCTCCTAAATACAGAGTAATGAACCAGTAATGGGGTCATTATACACCTCCTCCGGCGACTGCCGTCAAAAACTTCCCACGGAATTTTTAGACCAAAAGGAATCGCCGCTAGGGGCGATTCCCCGAGCGGCGTTGGAACAGGTCTGGCTTGAACGGCAACTCGAGTTGCTTCTCGAGAGGGCGACGGATGATTGCAAACTTGCTGTCTCCTCTTCCTTGATGTCGCAGGGGCTCGAAGCGCTTCATCTGGAAAGCGAGCTTTTTCCGGTGGAGGTAAGCGTTTATCACTTCTTCGCCGTAGTCCGTATTGAGATTCGCAAAAAGTTTCTTTCCTGGGAGCGGTTTATTACCGTTTTCCTTCAAGAGCAAGACTGTCTGAATGTAGGCGCTGTCCGCGAACGCCACGCACAACTGCGCCCATTCGTGCTCTTCGAGACGTGAGGGCTGTCCGGTGGTCGAGCTCATCGCACCATCTCCCGTTTTCCATGACTAACCAGCACTGTATCTAAAAAAGAGGAAACTCAAACCCCCGCCGCCTGCCCCGTGAGATGGTGCGGCTATCTCATCAGGGACTTCCCCGGACAACGAGTTTGTGTTAGGGTGTTGACCGCCCTAGGATATTCGGTCCTAGGGATTTTCGTTGTTTGACTCTTCACATCAGAGGAGATACGCAGTTGACCGAACCGCTCAACAGACGCTCAAGCGTCATCACTGAGGGCGATCCGCGCACAGCCGCACGCGCGATGCTTTATCCGCTCGGTTGGAAACGCGGCATGCCACTCGTCGGCGTAGCGCACGGACAATCAACCATCACACCCTGCAACGCCGGCATCCAGCCGCTCGTTGACCGGGTCGTACAGGAACTGAAGGTCGCTGACCTGTTCCCGCAAACGTGGGGTTTCGTCACCGGCAGTGACGGCATTTCTATGGGCTCGGAAGGAATGCGGCGCTCGTTGCCGACCCGCGAGGCCATTTCAGATGCCATCCAGCTCGGCTGGGGCAACCATCTGATGGATGGCCTCATCACCATCGCCGGCTGTGACAAAAATAAGCCGGGATGTCTGATGGGGCTTGCCTACTGCAACGTCCCGTCCGTCTACGTCGGCGCCGGCACCATCAAGCCCGGCTTCTACCACGGCAGGAAGCTCGACATCGTTTCGGCTTTCCAGGCGCTCGGCGAATTCAATGCGGGTAAAATTTCCCGCGAAGAATTCATGGGCGTCGAGGAGCACGCATGTCCTGGTTTCGGCGTGTGCGGCGGTCAGTACACCGCCAACACGATGGAATGCGCGGCCGCGGCGCTCGGCATGAGCCAGCTCACGGGCGCACTCATGGCAGCTGAAGACGAAGAGAAGCTCGATGACGCGGCCAAGGCAGTGCGGTTGTTGAAAAACCTGATGAAGCGCGACATCAGGCCGCGCGACATCATCACCCGCAAGGCGATCGAAAACGCCGTTACGGTCGTGATGGCGACGGGCGGCTCCACTAATGCCTTTCTGCACTTCCTCGCCATTGCGAAGGCCGCCGGCGTCCGGTGGACGCTCGACGACTTCGCGCGCATCAGCCGGCGCACGCCGGTTTTGTGTGACCTGAAACCGTCCGGCAAATACGTTGCGACGGAATTCCACAAGGCTGGCGGTGTATCCCGGCTCATGCGCATCCTGCTCGACAACGGCCGTATCAACGGTGATTGCATCACCGTGACGGGCCGCACTATCGCGGAGGAACTCGCGGACGTCTCGCCGGAACCGCAAATGGAAGCCGATGCTGACGTCATCCGCTCGTGGAAAAGGCCTCTTTACAAGAAGGGCCACATTACCGTCCTTAAAGGCAAACTCGCGCCGAAAGGTGCGGTGGCGAAGACTTCCGGTATCAAAGAGCCGCGCTTTAGCGGCCCAGCACGCGTCTTCGACTCCGAAGCGAAGTGCCTCGAAGCGGTGCTCGCCAAGAAGATCGTCGCGGGCGACGTCATTGTCATCCGCTACGAAGGACCGAAAGGTGGTCCCGGTATGCCCGAGATGCTCCAGGTAACAGCGGCGCTCATCGGGCAGGGCCTGCTCAATTCGGTCGCGCTCATTACCGACGGCCGCTTCTCGGGCGGTTCGTGGGGATGGCTCGTCGGCCACGTCGATCCAGAGGCGGTTGAGTGCGGTCCTATCGCACTCGTGTATGACGGCGACGTCATTACGCTTGACCGCGACGAAGGCATCATCGACGTTGCCGTTTCCAAGTCGGAACTGGCGAGGCGGAAGCGGGGATGGAAAGCTCCCAGGCCTCGCTACACCGAAGGCGTGCTGGCATTCTACGCCAAGCATGTATCGGGTGCGAGCGAGGGCGCCGTCGTCTGCTGAAGACGTGGAGCCTTAAGCAACTGATTAGCGCCGGGTAACTCTCCAGTTGGGAGTCCCGGCGCGCTTTTTTATGTACCCCGCCGCCTGCCCCGTGAGATGGCGTACTTATCTCACCGGGGAATTTGGGCAGGGTTAAGAACAGCAAGAAAGTGGGCGTCTGGAAAATTTATGATGCGAAGGGAGAGTTATAGCGCAAAAAATTATAAGTGATTGCCGCCGAATTCGAGAGGAAAAGGAATCGCCGCTAGGGGCGATTCCCCGAGCGGCGTTGACGCTGAAACGGCACGAGCGGCAGTTTCAGCTGTTGCGAAGCATCCCAGCGTACCAATGCTAGTCGGCGCTTCGAACGCGACTCTTCAAACGCCCACGAACCGATGCGTACCATGCGGTACGGCAGTTGCAGCCCGCGAAAAATGGCGTTCACCCTCTCATGCCCGTCATTGACGTGCTGATTCGGGAAAAGCATGTCTGCCGACTGGGGCGCGTTGCTTTTCTTCTGTAGCAGTTGAAGCGATGGCAGATGGCGATTGCTCGCGAACGCCACCAGAATCTCATTCCAATCCCGCTCTCCCAGTTCAGCGGGTTTGTGATAGATGAGTGGATGCATTGCCGTGTCCCTTCCTATGACCGGCTGACACTCTATCTCATGGTTTCAAAAATCCAAAACCGCCGCCTGCCTCGTGAGATGGCGTGCTTATCTCATCGGGGAATTCTCCGAGCAAAATTATCGAACTACTTGTTCTTTGTCGCCGTCAATAACGATTGCTTCGCCGTCACGTAGTGTTTTGAACGGCATATTTTTTTCTTTGAAATACTCGACCGTATTATCGATGGCCGGAGATTCTGGATGATCGGATTTATAATGCGGGGCAATCGAATACGGAACGATTCCGAGGCCGTCCCAAATAATCTCTGAGTCATATCCATCGGGAACAAAATCTGCATCATCCACCAACTCTAGGCCGCGCAATGTTGGCGTAAGGATACAGATACCGGCACTGTAACCGCCGTAAACCATCGCATCTTTTTCTAGCAGTTCTCTTATTATCTCGTCAGCGCCGCTCATTTTCAAAGCACGTCGCAGTACGAAAGTGTTGCCGCCGCGAACCCAAACTAGATTAAAATTCATCAGTGTTTGCTTGAGCTCTTTCGTTTTACCGAAATATTTCCGCAAATCTATTTCGACTGGTATAAGTCCAATACCCCTGAGACGGTCGAGCTCTTCTGAAATAGATGCAGAGCGCTCTGCTTCATAAACCATGTCCATCGCGTTGCCAATGAGTGCAGCACGTCTCCCTGCTCCTACCAATTTCAAGAGCTCTTTCGGCTTATTGCCATTTCGAAATGAGGAGAGATACAGGCGCATACAAGCAGAATACCACCCGTTTCCGCCGAATTCGAGGGGTAAAGAGGTTTCTGGTACTTTTCTCTAGAGCCAGCGACGAACTTTTTGCTTGTAGGCTTCGTATGATGCACCAAAGAGGCGCGCCATTTTCGCTTCTTCGAATGGGATGAACACGAAGTTCAAGACAAGAAATTGTGCCAAGGGCACGAGATAGACCGGAAGACTCCCAAAAAAGAGCGCGACGCCCAAGAGGCCCGCGACCATGCCGAGATACATCGGGTTCCTGCTGAAGTGGTATGGACCGTAGGTGATGAGCACACGATTCGTGGCGGAGGTGGGCAGGATTTCTGTCTTTTCCTTGCTGAAAAGGCTCGAAGAGTAGAGTGTGAGCGCGAAACTTGCAACGAACAGAATTCCGCCAGCGAGAGGGTAAGGAATATCGAAAACCCGAGCCGCGGGAACGAAGTAATGCACGGCTACTCCGAGAAGTAGAAAAGTGAAGAACCAAATCGGCGGCACAACTTTTAGTATGACCGAGTTCATAGGCCTGTTATTCTACCAAATCCCCGCCGAATTTGGGCAGGGTTAAGGACAGCAAGAAGGTGGGCGTCTGGAAAATCTTGATGCGGGGGGAAAGTTAAAGAGAACAAGAACCATAAGTAGCTCCTTATTTATCTTGGAAATTTGAATAAATCAGGGTGCGTTTTTATCTTACCGTCAATTTTGGTACAGATATGTTTCTTTTGCGAGCATGCCACACTTAGGCTAGCTAAAGGCTTACCGAGTTCTTTGGAAACGTCTTTGAGCGGTAATAGTTTCTTAACTTTGTCGTATCGATTACAAATAATTATATCTAGTGCTGATGCAAGACTTCTATTTATCACGTCTTCAAGTTGAACTAAAGGTTTTCCGAATGGATCTTTTGCTTTACGTCCACTTACAACCTCTGCAACTATTGGATCAGCCTCTTCAAGTGCATCTACATATATCTTTTTGTTCCTATCGGAACCTTTTATGGCGATATTGGGAAGCCCGTGTCCGACAAGCATGAAGTTCATTATGATTCTCCCAACACGGCCATTCCCGTCTGGAAACGGGTGTATTTGTTCAAACATATCGTGAACGACCGCGACCTTGCGAATCAAATTCTCTTCCGGAGCGTTTGCAATTTCAATTAATCGTTCAATCTGTTCTTCAATTCTGAACGGGGAGGAGGGCTTCACGCTTGCACCTGTAATTACCATCTCACCCTTTCTCCAATCTCCTGGTGTCCAGGAAAAATTTGGGTCACCACGAAACATGAGAGAGTGTATCTGTCGTATGATGGGTTTTGTTAATTTGAACTCATTGGTCTTGTATTGCTGAAACGCTAGTTCGTAACTAGCAACGGCGGCATCGAAATATCCTAAAACTTTGTAGCCAATTTCTGTATATTTTGGATTTTGAATTATGTCAGCCAATTCTGCCCGACTGACAAAATAGCCCTCAATCATCAATGAGTTTCTCGTATCTTCTTTCAGAAGAATGAACCATTCTTTATTCCTCACAGAGACACTTTCAATGCCTCCTAATTTCTTCAGCCATGCGCGTCTTAAATTAGTTGTGGCTGTTGGCACAATTCTTTGTTTAGTCATAAGTTATGATTATTTAATATAAGAATTATGGCTCTAAGGCTCGAAAAAATGCCTTATTTGTTGGGTTTCGGCCAATGATAGCATATAATTTCAAAGATTGATGATCTCGATGTTTTAGGTATTTTATGGCTCTATATAAGGACAGAATCGAGAAAATAATGATTTTAGATATTTACAGAATTATACACTAAAACAAGGAGGGTCCACATCTATAAAGTAGAAAACCCGCCTCTCGGCGGGTTTCCTTTATACCTTATACTTCGTCCCTTTATACTATTCCTTACATCTTCGGCATCGGGAGGCATTCCATCACCTCCACCCGCTCGCCGGGGAAAACGGTGAAGTGTGGGTGGTTCTCGAACATTTTCGCCGCCGCTTCATAGCTTTCTGCCTGCACCACTACATATGCGCCCATCTCGTTTGAAACGTCAGAAATGCCATTCGCATCTATACGCTTTGTTTTTCCGAGTGGCGCGCCCTGCTCGACTATCGAGTCTTTATTATCCATCATCCACTTGCTCCACTGCTCCATCCCCTTTTTCATCGTTGCGTCGTCAGGCTTCCATGCCATCATTTTTTCTGGTGTCCCGAGAAATATCGCCAAGTATTTTTTCATACGTTTTTATAATTAGAGATTAATAGTCAGAAGAGTATACCCCATGAGATAGAGCTCGCCAGCTCGCTATCTCACGGGGTAAACCCCGACTTCCCATCTCCGGTAGATTGCGAAGCTACTATTCTGTCTGTATATCTTTAAGCTTCGCCCTTAAATCTCTCGATTCGTTCGCAATTGAAACCAAGAGTTCTGTGACGTCTGCGATGTCGCCCTGCTCTTCCGTCTTCATCGCGACTGACATGAACGTGTTGAGCATCTCGGCAGCTCCTTGAAGCGCATCTACGTATGTCCCTAATTCCGCCGGTTTCAGCTCGCCCAGAGGTGGAATTACACCAAGCTGCTTCTCCATTTCTTCCGCCGGAAAACCCGCAGACATGTGCCGAGGATCTGATTGCGGCAGATTGCGCCTGTCCGCCTCAAGACGCGGGTACGCCAATTTGTAGAGCAGGTTGAATCTTCCCCTCAAGCTTTCAAAAATCTGCATTTGTCGTTGCCTTTCCTCCAACCATTCGCTCGCATCGCCCGCGCGGCTTTCCATCGGCAACGCGCCCGCAGTGAGCGCCGCTCCCGCAACCGCCGCGCCGCGAAGCACGTCTCGTCGTGTCATGCCTTTACCATCTCTTTCTTCAGGAGAATCTGCTTTCTTACGATTCGTGAAGCGGTCTAGAATTCCCATCCTGCAATTATATTCGCAATAGCGGCGCGAACAAATCGTTTTGTGGTATAGACAACAAGAAAACCCGCGACGCGATGTAGCTTGCCCTAAAGAACGGGATGATGCATCCTTGCGCGAGCCAAGGGAGGATGCCTCGATGTTCGACACCTCGCTTCTCGTGGGAATTCTGGTGGGTGTCGTCGGCGCTCTGTATGGCGTTGCCAGCTACCAGCTGTACGTGCATGCGATGAGGCTCGTACACGAGCTTCCGAATATGTTGTGGGTCCCGTTCGACGACGTCGTGAATAAATACGAGTGTCCCCGCTTCTACGCTCTGCTTATTTTGCCCTTCTTCGTCAAACAGGAAGTCCTGGAAGCGCGGGCCGCAGCGGATGCGCCGGATTGGGTCGTCAAGCGACTGAAGAAGGGACTTCGGCTACGCCCCGATTCTGCGCCATACTTCGAATACAAGATGGTGAAGGAGTATCCGCCGCGGCCGAAGCGTGTAGAACGCGCCGAAGTGAAGGAATTCGAGTGGAGCGGTTTGCCCGTATCCGCCTGACGTTCATTCGAAACCCAAAATGCGAGAGCCTCGGCGGTGCCGAGGCTTTCTTCTTTGCTAGGACTGGAGAGTCTTATACAGATATCTTCGTGACGACTCCCGCTCCGACGGTCTTGCCTCCTTCGCCGGTTATGAATTCTGACGAGAAGCAAGGATTCTTTTCTCGAGCTTCGGCCACGCCTCCATCGGTTCAAGGTCAAAGAAAGCCGCCACTTCTTCTCTGCTAAATTCCCCGATATTATGCATGCGTGCACAGGCGGTCATTGCCCCCTCCGCCTTCTTCCAGAGCTCCTGTTTATATTGATTATCTTCTAAGCCTGCTATCACCTTTTCATAATCTTCCCGAGTCATATCGGAGGTGTGCGGATTTTCTTCAATAACGCGTATCTGGTTTTTCATACCTTGTATAGCAATATCCAACTCATCATGAAAATAGTACCCCGCCATCGAGTTATGTATATTTATCG
>Ga0209542_10018529_pt1 | contig 11260 bp, 10 predicted proteins | sample RifCSPhighO2_01_FD_184028 | JGI IMG/M metagenome (GOLD analysis project Ga0209542, IMG submission 184028) | Soil microbial communities from Rifle, Colorado - Rifle CSP2_plank highO2_0.1 (SPAdes) (version 2) | ecosystem: Environmental > Terrestrial > Deep subsurface > Rock core/Sediment ...
GCCCTCGCCGTAGTGTACGCACTGTTTCTCGGGAGAAATGTCGGGCACGGTAATGCCAAAGGAGCGCAAACATTCTTCCTTGTCGCCCCTTGTTGTGGCCCCGTTTGGTCCTGATTCGTAGCAATAGATGCGCGCTTCATCAAAGGAAAGTGCGACGCGTCCACTAGCGAATTTGTAAGGAAACTTTGTCGTTCGATCCTCCGGTTTCGGCCTGCATGTGTAGTAGGTGCCGCACTCAGGCGAGCTGAATGAGACCACTTTTTCTTCTCCCGCTGGGCATCGATCAACCGTGGGCATGGCAGGGCATATCACGGTCGTATCTTTTCTCTCCGGCTGTGTTTCCGTATTAAGAGGAATGCAGGCACTTTGCCCGTAGCAGCCGAATTCATTGACCGATCCCTGCCGGTATTCTCCCGCTGGACAGGGTGTATTTTTTACCGCGGGGCATGCGATGTGTTGCGTTGTTGTTCCGAATGGGCGGAACTCTCCATCGGAAACCCCTCTCCTTTCGGTGTAGATGGTCCGCACGTCGTCGTACGTGCGGCTGACGTCTTGATAGGTGCGCTCAAGCTCAAGCATGCCTTCGTCTCCAAAAAATTGCTCCGCTATCTGACGACAGACCGCCGGAATTGCCGATGTGCCTGCCTCCCGATTGGTCGCACCCGGGTTGAGACAAAATGTGCCGCACCCCTCAAGCGTGCCGTCGCCGCACGCTAGATCGCCGCGTGCGAGTGCTTCCTTAAGTCCAGCTGTTTGTTCGGTCTTCTCGGCATGAGAGCGGAATTCTTCGGGAATATGCCGTTGTATTCTCGCATCTTTCGCGAGCTTTGCGCAGGCGCGCAGGAACTCGACAGAAGCTGTGTCGGGGTCCATGACCCTGCACTCGTCAATGTCAACGCCCACGGATTTTGAAACTTCTACGATCGAGCGCTTCACCTCCACGTCCTGCACTGTAAGGCCGACCGTACGCGCGAGTGTGGGATTCGTTGCACTCAAGTCGCGCGCGATTTTTGTCGCTACGGTAATGAGACACTCGGTACTCGCGCACTCTTTAAGCTCGTCTACCAGCTTCCCCTTAAACTTCGAGAGGATCGAGTCCACTTCTCGCTCCCGCTCTTTCGGAAAGAGACCGTGCTTTTTTCCAATATTTGCGCACTCGATCATGTACTGCTCCTCGTTACAAATTGCTCTCGCCTGATCGGCGCGTACAACTGAGGAGCCATAGACAGCGCTGAGGTCTTGAAGCGCTGCCCTCATGCTTTCTTCTCCCGGGCTCTCGACTTGCGCAAAGGCAACAGATGCTACGAGCAGTAGTGCGGCTGCTGCGAGAGTGACATGCACGAGCGAAAACGAATTCGTCGATCTCATATTATTCCTCAAAAGGATTAAGGACCTTTTTCACTGTGCCAAAGGGATTTGTCTCTACGCCGGCAAGAGGGTTATCTGCGCTGAATGGATTTTCCGCTTTTGCCTGACTTTCTGCGGCCTTTTGAGCAGAAGCTTCTGCAGCATTCGGGGCTCTGCTTTGATAGCGCCAGAATATAAATACTGCAATGAGAATGGCGAGAAAAGCGATGATCATAAACATCTTCTCGCGTCTATTAAGAGCAGAGAGGAGTGATGGGGAGGGCATGACTATAGGTTTACGCCTTGTAATGCCCCAATTGTCTCACTCTTTTTCACTAAGCAAGGCCGTTATGCCCACATAGGGGGATTACGAGGTGTGACTCGTATAGACATCTACAAGCCTATCCCGCGCCGCGCATCCCTCGAGAAGATTGGCTCATTCGCGCGTCTCTGTCTCTGCCCCTTTCTCGTGCGAACCATCCGCGCAACCGCATGCCTCGAGGGGCTGACCTTTCTTTGGACAGCCCTCGGTCTCGCATGCTTTCGCCACATCCGAAACACCGCCGCACCCACCCGTACAAATGTAGTGATCCATGGCGGCAATTATAGCATTCGGACGCAGGCACGACAGACTTGCTTCTATGCTCGAAGTGTTGTCCACCCCGAAATGCTCATTGCATTAATTATATGCATCACTATATTTAAGCTAATTATTATCCAATTTATAATAGTGGGCGCATGATTAATACTAATTTGAAAGATTTCCTCGAAATATCCTACGATAAGCTCGAGGATATGAATTTGAGGGCGAAGGAGTCCGCAGAAAAAAAGTCGTCTGCCCAGCTCGAGAAGGAATACACCGCGTGGCTCAAGAAAGAGAAACGCGTGAAAGCGGTCACCCTCTGTTTTACCGATATCGAGGGGCGTCTGCACATGCTCGATTATGATAAAAAGTTCCTCTTGGACTCGCTCTCCAATCTCACGTTCGACGGCTCATCCATTCGCGGGTTCACTCCGCAACATGAATCCGACCTGCGGCTCGAGGTTGATTGGTCGAGCGTTCGCTTCATGCCCGCTGACATCTTCGGTCCTGGCAAAGTGATCTTTTTCGCTTCGGTGATGAATCGCGATCGAACTCCCTACATTTCCGATTTTCGTGGCCGGTTGAAAGAATACACGGCCAAAATAAAAAAGAGCGAAGGTCTCACGGCCTACGCCGCTCCCGAGATAGAAGGATTCGTCCTTGATGGCGAGAATGCGGAACAGCAATTCGATCCCGAAAAAGGATTCAAGCTCATTTCTTCCGGCGGTTACTTCCACTCGCTTCCCCTCGACCCCCTGAAGCTCTTCATCGACGCTTCGGCCGAAGCGCAAAGAGCGCTTGGTTTCCGAAATGAGAAAGATCATCCGGAAGTCGCACCATCTCAATTTGAGCTGAACTTCTCGTATGCAGAGGTCGTACGAGCGGCCGACAACATCCAGCTCTACAAGCTCGTGTGTCGCCAGGTCGCGCGCACAATGGGGCTCACAGCGTCGTTCCTCCCCAAACCCTTCATGGGCATCAACGGCTCGGGCATGCACACCAATTTCTCGCTCGCAAAAGGCGGGAAGAATATCTTCTACGATCCGAAGGGAGTTGATGGCCTCGCAAAGATCGCACGGGACATCATCCTTCGGATGCTCAATCACGCGGCAGAGACCTGTCTCGTATTCAACTCTTCAGTAAATGCCTACCGAAGGCTCGATCCTCACTTTGAGGCACCGAATCAGATAAAGGTGTCGGCTATCGATCGTGGGAGCATGATACGCATCCCGGTAGGGAACGAGCGGAGCGCGCGTATCGAGATGCGCTCTGTCGCGCCGGACGCGAATCCCTACCTCGTTCTTTTTACGATGCTCAAAGTCGGCTTAGAAGGAAAGAAACTTGAGAAAGATCAGAGTAAGCGCGATCGCGTGCGTTTCCTCCCCGACAACATCTACGACGCGATCGCGCTCTTTAAGGCCAGCAAGTTGACGACCGATATATTCGGTGAAGAGAGCAAGGAGAAATTTATCAAGTTTAAGCAAGCGGCGGCCGATCGCTCGCCAAAAGCTCTCGGCACGACCGTCAAGCGCTCGGAGGTCGTTTATCACCACGAAGTAACGAATCAATATCTATGGAACAGATTTTAGGCTCAAATGGCAAGGGACAGCTCCTCAAGTACACGATGATCTTGTCGGTCATCGGCGTCGCTATCGGGTACGCCGCGACTTTTTTCGCAGGTGCCTCGGCGGGCACGTTCGATCCCGCGACGATAAACAGCGGCGACACCGCATGGATGCTCGCGGCCGCCGCGCTCGTCATGCTCATGACACCGGCTGTCGGATTCTTCTACGGCGGCATGGTCTCCTCGAAAAACGTTGTATCCGTCATCAAGCAATCGCTCGTCATTCTCGCGCTCGTCTCTATTCAGTGGGTCGTTATCGGGTACACGCTCGCTTTCGGCACCGACTGGAGGGGTATCATCGGCGGATTGGATTTCTTTGGCTTGCGGAACGTCGGCTTTGCGCCGAACGCCGCGTATGCCGCAACAGTTCCGCACCTCGTCTTTATGATATTCCAGGCGATGTTCGCCATCATCACACCGGCCCTAATCATCGGCGCGTTCGTCGGGCGCATTCGATTCAGCACGCTCGTTGTTTTTACGCTCCTCTGGACAACGCTTATCTATGACCCAATAGCGCACTCCGTGTGGGGCGTGGGCGGATGGATACGCGCTCTCGGAGCGCTCGACTTTGCGGGAGGCACCGTGGTGCATATGGCGGCCGGCTTTTCCGCACTCGCGGCAGCGATGCTGGTAGGCCGCCGGCTCGATTCCTCGCATCCATTCGTGAGCGCCAACAACGTGCCGTTCGTCATTCTCGGCGCGGTCCTCCTGTGGTTTGGCTGGTTCGGTTTCAACGCGGGCTCCGCACTCGCTTCCTCGCCACTTGCCGCGAGCGCGTTCGTCGTCACCAACATCGCGGCAGCAGCAGCCGCGCTCGCGTGGGTCGTCCTTTCGTGGGCAGAGAATAAAAAACCCTCCGCGCTTGCGGCTGCGATAGGCGCGGTATGCGGGCTCGTCGCCATAACGCCCGCCTCCGGATTCGTCGGTCCCATCGCAGCTATCGCGATAGGAGTCATTGCGGGAGTCGTTACGTACGCGGCCGTCTATCTTCGCAACAAAATGGTCCGCATTGACGACACGCTCGACGTGTGGGCGGCGCACGGTATCGGGGGCCTCACCGGTGCGATACTGACGGGCTTCTTTGCGGAGAAGGCGATAAATAGCGCCGGCTTCGACGGACTGCTGTTCGGCAATCCCAATCAGGTCGTCATCCAAATAATCGCTGTCGCGGCGGTCGCCGCGTATGCCTTCCTCGGTACGTATATCATCTTGAAAGTACTTTCATGGCTCGGCTTCCCATTGCGTGTGAGTTCGGAGCACGAACAAGAGGGCTTGGACACCGCCGTTCACGGTGAATCCGCGTACCGGATGTAGAGCTGCGAGTTCTATAGAGCGGTGACCCCGAAGAGGAGACCGACGGAGTAGGTGATCGCCATTGCGCCGGCTCCTCCGAGAACCACGCGCAGAGCGGCCCGCGACATGTTCGCTCCTCCCACGCGGGCGCTAAGCGCGCCCGTAAATGCGAGCACGACGAGTATCGCGACGAACGCGACGGGGAGCCGCACGGAGAGAGGGGGAAGTACCATCGCAAGGAGCGGGATCGTAGCGCCTGCGACGAACGAGAGCCCCGAAGCGAGCGCCGCGTGATATGGATTCGTGAGATTGTCGGGATCTATGTTGAGCTCCGCGTCCACGTGCGCAGCGAAGGCGTCGCGCTCCGTCAACTCTCTTGCGACCATGGTAGCGGTCGGCCGACCGAGTCCTTTCTTTTCGTACAAGCTGACTAACTCTTCAAATTCCTGCTCCGGAAAGTTCTCAAGTTCCCATTTCTCTTTTTTGAGGAGCGCCCGCTCCGTGTCGCGCGAACTGCTGACCGATACGTATTCGCCGACAGCCATGGAGAGCGCGCCGGCGATGGTGCCCGCGATGCCGGTGGTGAAGATAATGGCGTCCGAACTCGTTGCGCCCGCAATCCCGAACACGAGGCCAGCGATGGACACGATGCCGTCGTTGGCGCCTAGGACCGATGCACGGAGCCAATTTATCCTTGCGCCGGGGTGAACTGCATGAGCCTCGGGGTGGGTCATGTTCTTTTCTTCGCGCGTGCGCGCTGCGCTTTTTTGATGTTGGCTCTTTGGGCGCGGCGCATCGCGGGGGTCGGCTTTTCACGTTCGGGAATGTTGCGCGCGGGGTGCGCTGCAAAGACGTCGCCCTTCACATGTTTGATCGGCCCGCGTATGTGTTTGAGGACCGACTTCGCTTTCGTGTCGTCGATGACAAGCCGTCCGCGCTCCGTGTGCGCATCGCCTTTGCTGATGAGCCAGCTCACCGTGTCCCAGCTTCCACTTGCGCGCTTCCCGGCAAGCCGCTCAAGCCCTCCTTTTCGTCCGACGTCTTGCACACGAAACATCTTAAAGTCACCCTTGGGTCGGATCGCAATGCGATAGAACTTTCCCTTTCCTGTCGTGCCCGGTGCTCTTCGTTTATTCATATACGGCCATCATACTCCTTTTTTCGTTGGGGTCTGTTGTGTCGCATCGCGTCGACTGCCCACGTGTACTCGATCATAAGGAAGCGAGACTGAAAACCCGAATAATAAATAAGAGAAAGAACGCGCCAACTGCGCTAGGGGCACTCACCGTATATATACGGTCGGATCTTCAAACGCGGAGCTCCCGCTCTGGCATACGCCCTCTTGGTGCTCCACTTTGAGTTCGGTGCCACTCGTAAGCTGCACCAGGATCTTCCCGCTGCGCACCCCCTTCTCATTATTCTTGTAGGGGTGGTTCCCATCATTGTCGTAACAATAGACAGTGTCATCGGCGGTTACATCCGCGAATCTCCTGTTAGCACTACCGGAAGCCGATGCGGAGAAGATCCATTTAGTCGGTTGTGTGACAAATATACCGCTCGCCGAGATGACCGATTGGTCCGCAAATCTGTTGCTCGGACCAAAGTAGAGCAGCTTGCTCCAATCGGCGTGCCTTGTTGGCGAAGCGTTGCCGATGAACCAATCGCCCGCAAGTGTACCGGGAACGTCGTGCTCGACGCTGCCGCACGATGGGCCGTCAATTTTTGCCATGAGCTCTGCTTTAAGCGAAGCGGCGAAGTAGTCGAACGGGCATGTCGCATGCTTGGTGAGAAATCCGTGTCTCGAGGGGCTCACGAAATCATGCGTGACGCGCAGGTCCCACGTACCAAAATTGAAATTACCTTGCATTCTTCCCACCGTGCCGAGCGGCGTTCCCGCTTTCACGGGCTCGAGCAAAATGATCGGACATTCGTTGTCTCCCGGTTTTGCGCCCGCTCGACGACATTGATACGCGTCAACGATGCTTTTCATTTCCGGCGAGAAACTTTTGACGTGGTCGATGACGCCGTACACGTCCCTACATAAGGCATACTTGATGACGTGATCCTCGGGGTCTTGCGTCACGCCGTATCGCGGCTGTATGAAAATTATCCATATGTCTCCCGGCGCCACAAGCGGCGTGGTCGCGGTCGTACCTTGCCCTTGCACCGCAATGTAGGGGTCCGAGCTGATGCTCGCGAGCGTGTGCTCCGGTGGATTGGCCGAGCCGATAGGTTCTATGCTCGTGATCGAACTTAAGGGAACAGGCGAGGTGGTCATGAGAGTGCTTCCGCACGCCGGCAGCTGCGCCTTTTCTTTTTCCGTGAGTATTTCCCACCCAGAGCGCTCTTGGGACGCATATGAATATCCAGAGCTACCCGACTGCGTCGGTGCCTTCGGCTGTGGAGAGGTGGCAGGTGGTGAGTTGCCGGGCAAAGGCGCAGGGGCAGGCGGGGGAGTCGACGCAATTTTTTCCTTCGGCATTGGTGCGGGGCTCGGCGCGGGGGGGCGCGGCTCGGGATCGGTAACTTCCGTCGCTAGGATTTCGGGATCTTCCAAAGCAAGTCCTTGTTGAGCATCGCTCTCACGAGCTCCGGAACCGTTCGAATAGAACACAAGTGCTGCCCCTCCCATGACCAAAACCGCAAGAACAAAGAATGGAACGGGTAGTACGAATCCTCTCGAGTTCACAGATCCATTATACATTGTCAATAAACAGTCCGTGATACCATAAAACGAATGGGGAAATATCGCACAGGAATAATCCTCATACTCTTCACCGTCGTGACACTCGCGATTGTGGCTAGCGTATCTCCCATCAGTCATTTTCGCACGAACAATGAAGCTGCCGTAAGCAAATCACTTGAAAACGCAAAGACAAAAAAAGCGACAAATCAGAAAAAAGTTACAGATGCATATAAGCGACTCGTCGCAGAAGTACAATCAGGTTTGAAGCAAAAGGGAGTCTCACCCGATTGGCGCGACGGGGAGATGAAGAAACTTGAAACGCTCCGCAAACAAGGGCTCGACGCAAAAAAAGTCGCGGAGGTCCGCACCCTTATCGCCCGATTGAAAGTGGGAGGAGAGCGGCTCGGAGCGAATCCCTCGGATGCGGCAACGGGCAAATGCGTTTCCCAAATCGCCCCCGTTTTTACGCATCATTTCGCCGAAATCGACATGATCGCAGCATTTGCACCGATCGGAGGAATCGGAGGCGGTTCACCGGGGAGAAGCTATGTCGGCGTGAAGCCTGGTATGGAAACAGCTGTCTTTGCTCCCATGGATGCGATCCTGCAGAAGATCGTATACGTAGACCGCGGCGCGGGACACGGTGAGTATGGACTGTATTTCAAAGCAAGCTGTGAAGTAGAATTTCTCCTTGATCACATCGACAGGGTGTCGGACAATATCAAGAAGTACGCCCCGACAAAACTCGCGAATTCAACACAGATCGGAGAAGGAGCCGAACCGGACCTACCGATCAAGGGAGGAGAACTCTTAGGATACACGGACGGAACCGAACTCGCCCGAACATTTGATTTTCTCGTGATGAATTACGGCAAGAAGAACAGTTTTCTCAAGCCCGCACGATGGGAGTGGGAACAGGCACTCTACGGGAGCTGCCCGTACGACTACTACACCCCGGCTCTGCGCCCTGTGTACTACGAACGTCTCGGAAAACCGAGCGATCGCGGTCTCATAAAGGCGACGGATTGCGGCAATCCATCACACGACGTCGCTGGCACTGCTTCAGGTGGTTGGTTTAAGGGCGCAAGCACCGATAAACGCGGAGAGTATCTCGCGATCGCGCGCGACCACTACAGCGGAGTGCAAATAGCATACCGAAAAGACGGTCAAGCGTTTGCAAATGCGCGGGATGTGCAAACGGGCAATCCATATTTCAACCTCACCGATACGGCGCCGAGCAAATATCCCGCTGATATGAAGCCAGGTGATTCAGCCTGTTACAGTGACGGCAAACAATGGGGATTTATCAAGCTCCTTTCAGCAACGGAACTCTCGTTCGCAAAAGGAATCGGAGCGTGCCCGCCAGAATTTCCCGCGTCGGGAACTGAAACGTGGATACGGTAAGCCCGGCCTGGTTCATGGTCTTCACCCTCTCCGGCCTCCTCTTCCGCCAGGCGGGCGCGACGGACCCGAGGTAGGGTCGTCTTGAGAAGCGAGCAATTCCAACTAGGATTCGATCAACCCCGGCTTTTTGGCGGCGGCCAAAAGGACTTTCTTGAGTGTCGCCAAATTCACATCGTCGAGTTTCTTGAAGCGAATGCAGCTTTTGCCGACGCTGACTTTCCCGAGCTGTTTCTTATACTTCTCGGCAACATAGTGGCCAGCGTCCACAGAGCAAACGTATAGGCTGACGTAATTTTTCTGATTGGCCAGTGCGACGGTCGGCCAGCTGATGAGTTCTTTTCTATAATTCCTGTACGGGAATGACCCGTACCCGAGCATGTTGTGAGCGAAATGAGATCTCATTTTTGGCACCGTTTTTCGGATGAACTTGTGCAGTTGCAGTATCGTGTCTTTTCGCTCTTCGGGGACTGCTGCGATATACGCTGCAACGGTCTTTGCTTTTGTCGGTTTGAACATGTTCATAGGCCGATAATAACCAAAACGCACCACATCAGCGATGCATACAGCCGGCCCAACAACACGGCCTGCGCATTCCGCCTTTAAGTTTTGATAGTCCCTTCTTGATACGGATACGTCGCGTCTGCGCTTTTTTGCCGGAGATGACCCAACAAATCCACTCGTTGCGCGCGAGCGGCGTAATATCCTCCCATGTTGCTCGCGCCGCAGGTGTTGAAGTAATGGCCTTCCGTAAGTCTTCCGGCATTTTGTGAACCACGCCACCGGCGATCACTCGCTTGCTCATGATTGTTATCTTATCAGATTTGTGTCATAACATAAGCGACATTCTTTCGGGAAGGAGACAATGTCATGGACGCTCTTTCGAGGTTCGTATGCTTGGTGCGCGGGTTCAGGTCGTCCGGTGGGTCGAGATACCCTTGCCATTGGTGCGGCATTCTAACTACCCTCCTGGATGCCGAGGACTTTTTCGTCTGCGAGCGGTGCCAGAATGAGTACATGGCGAGCACTCACGAGGCGATGAAAGAGAAGTATCCGCTTGCTGGCACGGATGAACGCAACTCGCTGTTCTTCAAGGAACAGACCGGTCGACACATTGCTCGGGCGAAGCGGCTGACGAACGAGGAGTTGCATCTCTTAATTCAGCGGGGATGCGTATACGAAAAAGGGTATGCCCAAGATATTCTTGACGGCAAAACCCTCGATGAGAGGGCCATGGAGTGGCTGGGCATGTCCGCTGAACAGTACGTCGACAATTGGCAATAGCGCCGTTGGTGGCACGTCGGTCGCGTGGGGAGACTCATGCGGCCGATTTATTTTTCTTCCGGCTCTTCAATATGCCTACAATGCCGAGAATAACTGCGAGGAGTCCAAGCAGTTGCCCTCCGGGACTATCATCGTATTCACCGTATATAACGAAAAATACCCCGAATACTATTGCGATAATGGAGAATAGCAGCCTCCTTAGGTTCATAGTAGAGAATGATACCGCAATCGTCCGGGGTTAACCAAGAAAATTTGCTCCGGGGGTGGGATTCGGACCCACAACTTACACGTTAACAGCGTGTCACTCTACCATTGAGTTACCCCGGAATGTTTTGTAAAGAGTTAACTAAGTTTATCAGGAGTCACTCCCTGCCTGCCGGCAGGCAGGTACCATTGAGTTACCCCGGAATGCTTTTCAGAAACTCCTTACCAACACCAGATTTGAGGTACTTCTCTCGTTTTCTGGCATCGTCGCGATTTATACCACAGTTTTCCCTATAAATTAACCTCCACGGTCTGTAAGCTCTTGTTGAAAATACGCGACCCTGGTTATGTTCGTGAACTCTCTTTTCGACATTCTTGCTCATCCCCACGTAGACTCGTTTCGTCTTGCATGAAGAAATTGCGTACACCCAATGGCATGTATCCATAGGTTTAGGATAACAGCAGAGTACCTGCCTGCCGGCAGGCAGGTAGCCGAAAACCGCACGGGAGCAATAAACAAGTCCCTGTGCGTCACATCGAAGAGGGTGTGTTACTGATCTAGAGAGGACGGTAGAGGGATGCAGTGACGAGCGAAATGACGCGCATGATGAGCCAGCCGATGATGGCGTAGCCGATCATCGCAAAGATGATGGAAAGTTCGATGACGAAGCCGCCCAAATTCAGCGCGGGGAACGCGCCTAAAAAGGGAGCGGCGAGCCGGCCCGTTACGGAGTAGACCCAGGCGACGAATTCCGCCGAAGGGTTGGCGCCCAAGAGCACCAATACGAGCCGCAGCGCTAGCATGAATTGGATAATACCGATGACGGCGTACACAATC
>Ga0209542_10018532_pt1 | contig 11258 bp, 10 predicted proteins | sample RifCSPhighO2_01_FD_184028 | JGI IMG/M metagenome (GOLD analysis project Ga0209542, IMG submission 184028) | Soil microbial communities from Rifle, Colorado - Rifle CSP2_plank highO2_0.1 (SPAdes) (version 2) | ecosystem: Environmental > Terrestrial > Deep subsurface > Rock core/Sediment ...
GGAAAAAATTACCAAATTGATTTTAGCCGGCGTGCCTGGAGTTAGAACCTCACTTAATAAAGTTTATCTGTTTTTAATCATGTCTAAAATAGGGAGGTTTTTCCTTTATTTTCCGATCTTTCGACCATTGCTTTCGGTAACAAGGAAAATAGTCTATAAAATAATAGGGACGCATGATTATGAGAGAACAGATGGTGTGATGAGAGAAACTTTCAAGAAAGTGGTCAAGTTTGATCTTGTTTCAACGATGATGAAGATTAAAGTTAAAACTCTCCTTGTTTGGGGGGAAAAAGATTCTATAGTTCCCGTCTGGATTGGAGAAAAAATGAGTAAAAATATTATAAACTCGAAACTTGCTATTGTTCCAAATACGAGTCATAATTTGCCTTATAAGCAGCCTAAGCAGTTTATTCAATATTCCAATTTATGATTTATATTGTCTTATCCGCTTTTTTGATTAGATCAATTTATAATCTTTTTTACCATCTTTTTTGGTGGGAGCGGAAAGAATACCGGATTGATAGGATGTTTGTCCATCTGTCGGAAACAAGACAGGGAAAAAACTGGCTTTTAAATCCTTTATCTGTCATTAAGTGGTTTTTCTTAGTTACTGCTATTTTTGCACAGTTTTATTTTCCCTTACTCATCCCGGCTGTTCGGCTGTTTACCTTTATTTATCTACTCGAAACAGTTAAAGGATTAATAAGTTACGGAAAAGAGAGTTTAAAAAGACCGAAAATAGGACCTCGTTCAGGCGGAATTTTTTTAGGAACCGGCATTTTTTTAACCGCCATATCTCTTTATTTTTGGCAAATGTTTGATTTTCCACTAGTTTTTTTTCTGGTAGATAAATTAACCTCTCTATCAATTGCTTTTTTTGTTTTTTTAAGCAATAGATTTTTCCAGCTTCTTAAAATGATTAAACTTCATCTGGCAAAAAATAAAGTAAAAAAAGCGCCAAACCTGAAGATAATCGGAATTACCGGAAGCTACGGCAAGACAACCACCAAAGAATTTACAGCGCAAATCCTATCATCCAAGTTTAAAGTTTTGAAAACACTTGCCAGCCAAAACACCGACATCGGAATCGCAGAATTAATTTTAAGATCCGATCTTTCTAAATATGACTATTTTGTCTGTGAAATGTCAGCATACAAAAGGGGAGAAATTGAAAATATTTGCAGGATTTTGAGAAATCATATCATTGGAGGAGTGATAACCGGGATAAATGAACAGCACCAAAGTTTATTTAAAAGTCTGGAAAATACCATGCAGGCTAAATTTGAGCTTATCGAAGCGGTCAACTCCGGCGGGTTTGCCGTCTTTAACGGAAGCAATAAATACTCTTTGCAAATGCTTGAGTGGGCAAAAAAAAGAAAGCTGAAATCTCTTCTTGTTTATCCTTCTCTTGTTAATGAAGAAAAATTGGAAATCAGCCTTCCGGGCGACTTTTTTAAAGAGAATTTGTCGCTTGCTGTTTCTGCTGTCAAGTTTTGCGGATTAAAAGAGAGCCGGATGGCAAAAGGAATAAAAAATCTTCAACTTCCATCCAAAACTATGAATATTATAAAAAAAAGAAGCCTAACCATAATTGACGATACTTTTAATGCCAATCCTGACGGCGTTTACCAGGCGTTAAATTACCTAAGAAAATTCAAAGGAAAAAAAATTCTTGTTTTACAGCCTCTTATCGAGTTGGGTAAATATGCAGATTCTGTTCATGAAAAGATCGGTAGACTCTCAAGTAAGATTTGCGATGCGGTTGTTTTGGCCAATCCAAATTTCAACGAGCCGATCATAAAAGGCGCCGGAGAATCCGGTTTAGGGGATAAAATAATGTATTCATTGCCTAAATGGGCATTTAAAAATACAGTCATTCTTTTTGAAGGCAAAGAGTCAGATAAATTCCTCAAATATTTTAAATGAAACTCTTTAAAAGGCCAATTGCCATTTCTCTTGCCCCAAATATGGAACGAGATGATGGTCTTTTGGCTTTTAAAACGCTATTTCTTTTTTGGAAATGGAAAGGAGGAAAAAATATTAAAAGTCTGGAAAATTGGTTTGCAGTCCGTTTTAAGAAGTACTCGGTTTACTCGTTTAACAGCGGAAGGTCGGCCATGTATACTATTTTAAAATCTTTCGGCATTGGAATTGGCGATGAAGTCTTAGTTCAAGCATTTACTTGTATTGCCGCTATAGCCCCTATTCTTTGGCTTGGGGCAAAACCGGTTTTTGTTGACATAGATAAAAATTTCAATATCGATTACAAGAAGCTGGAGCAAAAAATTAATTCCAAAACAAAAGCTGTTATTGTTCAGCACACATTTGGTTTTCCGGCAAATATTGAGAAGATAAAAAAAATCGCAAGGAGGCATAAACTTTTTTTTCTTGAAGACTGCGCTCATGTTTTGGGAGCCAAATACAAAAAAAGTTACCTCGGAAGTTTTGCCGACGCCGCTTTTTTCAGTTTTGGCCGCGATAAAATTCTTTCCAGCGTTTTTGGCGGAGTAGCGCTTATTAAGTCAAGTCTTATGAAAAAAAACCGCAAGATGCAAAAAATTTACCGTTCACTGTCTTTTCCGGATAATTTTTGGATTTTTCAACAGCTCTTTCACTTAGTTTCATTTACTATTATTCTCCCCTTTTACCAAACATTAAATATCGGTAAACTGCTGCTTGTTATTTTTCAAAAAATGAAACTGCTTTCCTTTCCGATTCTGCAAGAAGAATATGGCGGAAAAAAGCCAGCAATATTTCCGAAAAAATACCCAAACGCACTAGCTGTGCTTTTGCTAAATCAAATGAGAAAATTATCCGCTTTTAGCGCTAAAAGACAACTGATTGTTCAGATTTATGACGAAAAATTTGACCGCTTTGGTGCATTCTATGATAAAAACAAGCTCTTGCTTCGCTACCCTTTTTTATCTGATCGGGCAGAGGAGATATGTAGAGCGGGTAAAAAACGCGGTTTCCTTTTGGGAAGATGGTATGCGAATATTGTCGATCCAAAGGGGGTTTCTTTAAATAACGTTGGTTATGTTTCGGGTTCCTGTCCTGCTGCGGAAAACATTTCCAAACGGATTATAAATTTACCAACATACCCGACTTTAAAAAAGAATGAGGCAGAGATGATTGCCGATTTTGTGAAAGAATATGAAAATCGAAGTTCAGGAAATAAATAAATTTTCAGTCTGGGATGACTTTTTATATCGGCAGTGTCCCTGGAACTATTTTCAACTGTGGGATTATGGTGAAGTTCAAAAACTTTTGGGAGTTAAAGTTTTACGAATCGGTTTAATAAAAAACAAAGAGATGATCGGACAGTCTCAAATTTTTATAGTAAGGGCTAAAAGAGGTAATTTTCTACAGATAAAACATGGCCCTGTTTTAACAATTAAAGCAACAAAAAACGATGTTTTGTTTTATCTTAAAAAGCTTAAAAGAATTGCCGGGGAAAACGGTTGTTTATTTATTCGCATAAACCCGCTTGTTGAAGGCAAAAAAAGCATTTTTTGGCAAAGACTGGGTTTTTTGCCATCTCCGATACACAATATGGATGCCGAAATCTGCTTAAAGATTGATCTTTTGCAAAATGAGGAAAAAATATTGTCTCTCATGCGCAAAACCAACCGCAACCTGATAAGAAAAGCGCGAAAATTAGGCGTTGTGGTTTGCAAAGGCGCGGGCAAGATTCAACTGACTCTATTTTTAAAACTTTTTTACAAAAGCGCAAATAGAAAAGGTTTTATAACGCACCGCGGAATTGAAGAAGAATTCAATATTTTTAAAAAAAGAAAAAAAGTTTTAATTTTTCTTTCCAAATACGGAAAAGATGTTCTTTCCGGCGCTTTTGTCACTTTTACCAGAAACCAAGCCGTTTATCGTCATGGAGGTACGGCTGATATTTTAACAAACATACCAGCTTCATATCTTCTCCAATGGGAAATCATAAAGGAAGCAAAGAGAAGAAAAATGAAAATCTACAATCTGTGGGGTATTACAAAAGAGTCTGACAAAAGCCATCCCTGGCATGGTTTCACACAATTTAAAAAAGGGTTTGGCGGTGAAGTTTATGAATATCTTCATTCTATGGATCTTCCTCTTTCAAAAAAATACTGCTTCACGAGATTTATTGAATTGTCTATAAAGGTTGTCAGGGGTTACCAAAAAGTTCTTTTTTTCAGGTCCCCATATTGGCTGAGAGGACTCTTCGGTGTATAATCATCCTATGATTGAAAGCTTAAGACATGCTTTACGCGGCTTTCACTGGCTAATTTCCAATCAGAGAAACTTCAGGATACATCTTGCAATTTCACTCTTTGTTCTAGTTCTGGCATTTATTTTAAGAGTAACGAAGGTGGAATTTGCGATTTTGATTTTTTGCATAATCTTGGGTTTGGCAATTGAAATGATCAACAGCGCTTTTGAGGAAATAGCTGATCTTATTACCATAAAATGGGCAAAACAGGCGAAAATTGCCAAAGACGTGACGAGTTCGATGATGCTCTTTGCCTCATTTGGGCTTTTCTTAATCGGTTTAATTATTTTCCTGCCGTATATCTTTTAACATGAAAGTTTTACTTTCTATTCTTATCAGTTCGTTTATAATAAACTCCTTGCTTTTTATACCTTATATTAATCTTTTATATAAGATTAAGTTTCAGCGCAGGCGGCAAAAAACGAAAGATGTTTTTGGGCTGATGACGCCGATTTTTGATAAATTCAACAGGAAAAAGGCCGGCGTTCCTGTGGGCGGAGGACTGCTGATAGTTTTTACAACGCTTATTTTGTTTGGGATTGCATTTGCCCTGCTTTATTACTTCTGGTATCCGTTAACTTCAAATTATTCATCAATGAAGGATGAGATAAAAATACTTCTTTTTACTTTTCTCTCTTTTGCTGTTATTGGTTTGTACGATGATATAAGAAAAACTTTTTTTCTTAATAAGGACCTTTTTTTTGGTTTAAGACTAAAGCACAAGCTCTTGCTTGAAACAATTTTAAGTTTCATTATCGCCTTCTGGCTTTATTTAAATTTAAATGTCCAAATTATAAATTTTCCCATAATTGGAGTTATTGATTTAGGTTTTTTTTATATCCCTTTTGCTGCTTTTGTCATTCTTTCCTTTGCCAATGCTTTCAATATTACAGATGGACTTGATGGTTTATCAAGCGGGATTCTGATGATTGCTCTTTTGGCGTTTTGGTATATTTCGGCCTCGATTTTAGATACGCCGCTATCGATCTTTATTCCGCTTTGGATAGGAGGAATAGTTGCCTTTTTATACTTTAACGTTTATCCGGCACGGATAATTCTTGGAGATGTTGGAGCCTTATCTTTCGGGGCGACGTTTGCCGTTATTGGACTGCTTTTAGGCAAGACTTTTTCTCTTGTTATAATAGGCGGGATTTTTGTTTTGGAGGCCCTGTTTTCGCTTCTTCAGCTCGGCTGGAAAAGGTTTTTTAAAAAAAAGCTTTTTAAAGTTGCCCCTTTTCATCTATATCTGCAGTATAAAGGCTGGGAGGAGCCGAAAATCGTCACAAGACTTTGGCTGGCAGCTCTTATGATGGCCGTTTTCGGGCTTTGGCTTTCGCAGTTTACTTAATATTTATATGGATTTTAAAGGAAAAAGAGTTTTAATTCTGGGCTTAGGCGGATTGGGCGGTGGAATTAGTGCGGCAAATTTTTTTTATCGAAAGGGAGCAAATCTTACAATTACGGATTTAAAATCTAAGCATGAATTAAAAGAGTCTCTTCATAAATTAAGAAATATAAAGGCTAATTTTGTTTTAGGACGGCATAGAAAAGAGGATTTTTTTAATGCGGATCTTATTATTAAAAACCCGGCTGTTTCTTCCTCTTGCCCCTTTCTGACCGAAGCATTGCGAAAAAAAATAAAGGTTGAAATGATAGAGAGTCTTTTTGTCAAACTTTCCAAAAGCAAAAACATAATAGGCGTTACCGGAACAAGAGGCAAAAGCACTGTCAGCGCTTTAATTTACAATACTCTCAAAAAAGCGGGAGACGACGCGTTTCTTGCCGGAAACATTCCAAACGTTTCGACTCTGGCTCTTCTTGAGACAGTCAAGGAGAAATCAATAGTTGTTTTAGAATTATCCAGCTGGCAGCTTGAAGGTTTTGGCTGGAGTAAAATCAGCCCCCATGTAAGCATAGTTACAAATATTTACCCTGATCATTTAAATAGATACCAGTCTATGAAGGATTATATTGCGGATAAAAAAAATATTTTCAAATTTCAAAAAAAAGAAGACTATTTAATTTTAAACAAAAACGACCGGTACTCAAAAGAGTTTGCCAAAGAGTCAAAATCCAAAATAATCTGGTTTAGCAAGTCTGATTTTCCCAAATCATGGTCCATTTCCCTTTTAGGAAAACACAATCTGGAAAATGCCGCTTGTTCTTATCAAGCCGCAAAAATTTATCAGATACGAGAAGATGTTCTTAAAAATGTTTTTTCTTCCTTTAAAGCTTTGCCTTTTAGGCTGAATATCATCGGTAAATTTGAAGGAAGGACGATAATAAATGACAGCACTTCAACTACGCCAGCAGCCCTTATTGCGGCCTTGAGGTCGTTTCCGCCAAAAAAAATAATTCTGATTTGCGGCGGCAATGAAAAAAAATTACCTCTTGGTGAACTGCAGAGAGAAATTAAAGCAAATTGTAAATTTATTTTTTTTCTAAAAGGTTCAGGAACGGATTTGCTTTTTCCAAAACTTAAAAAGACTATGCCAAAGAGAGTCTACGGATCCTTTGATAATTTAAAAGATATTTTAAGAGTGTCCTACTTAAAGAGTAAAAAGGGTGATATAATTTTATTCTCTCCGGGATTTACTTCATTTGCTATGTTTAAGAATGAATTTGACAGAGGAGAAAAATTTAAAAATGAAACCGAAGCGTTTTTTAAAAAAAAGGCCGAAAAATAACATCGTTTTAAAAAAACAGCCAAAAGGCAAATTGGATTTGCTGCTTATTTTTCTTACTTGTTTTTTGAGCTTATTCGGGCTGCTTATGATTTTTAACACTTCCTTTCCTTCAGCAATTGCCGATTTTGGCGACAAATATCATTATTTTAAAGAGCAGCTGCAATGGATAGCAATCGCCTTCCTTTCAATGCTTTTTTTTATGCATTTTGATTATCACAGGCTTTATAATTTTGCTGTTCCCTTTCTTCTTATTGCCCTTATTTTACTTGTGGCGGTTTTTATTCCGGGGATTGGCGTAAATGTCCTTGGAGCATCCAGATGGATAAAGATCGGTTTTATTAATTTTCAGCCTGCAGAATTTGCCAAGTTATCCCTTATAATTTACCTTGCTTCCTGGTTTTCGTTTAAAGAAAGAAAACGTTTAATTAGTTTCCTTATTCTTATGGTTATATTTGCCGCTCTTATAGTTTTGGAGCCTGATTTGGGAACAGCAGCTATTGTGGCTTTTACGGCCTTGGTTTTATATTTTCTTTCCGGCGCATCTATTTGGCACTTTTTCTTTATACTGCCTTTAATTGCAGGGAGCGGTGCGATATTGGCAATCATTTCGCCGTACAGATTTGCACGAATAATGACTTTTTTAAATCCGAATATTGACCCGCAGGGAGCCTCTTATCATATCCAGCAAATTCTTCTAGCCCTCGGTTCCGGCGGCTGGTTTGGTTTGGGATTTGGACAATCTAAGCAGAAATTTGCTTATTTGCCGGAGGCGGCAACAGACTCTATTTTTGCAATTGCTGGGGAAGAGCTGGGTTTTATAGGAGCAAGCATTGTCATTGTTTTGTTTGCCATCCTTTTTATCAGAGGTTTTAAAATTGCTTTTAAATCCAGCGACAGATTTGGCTTGCTTTTAAGCGGAGGATTGATTTCCGCGCTCATTTTCCAAACTTTAGTCAATCTCGGCTCAATGGTTGCTCTTATTCCGCTAACCGGTGTTCCATTGCCCTTTTTGTCCTACGGAGGTTCCAGTCTCTTGATTTCGTTTTCAATGATTGGAATTCTTCTTAATATTTCTAAACAAAGTTAGATGGAAAAAATAATTGTTATAACCGGCGGACATCTTTCGCCTGCCATATCCGTTATTCAAAAGTTGAAAAAGAGAAATTGGAAAATATTTTTTTTGGGGAGAAAATACGCTTTTTCAAAAGATAAAGAACTCTCTTTTGAATATACGGAGATGCAAAAAATGGGGATTAACTTCATTGACCCCCAATCTGTAAGGCTGAAAAAAGAAATTTCATTCTTAAATCTGTATTCGCTATTTTATTTCCCTTTTCGCATTATAAAATTACTGCCAGTTTTAAAAAGAATTAGACCGGATTTCATACTTTCATTTGGGGGTTATGTCGGGTTTCCAGTCTGCATAGCTGGACTTATCTTGAGAATTCCCCTGCTCTTGCATGAGCAAACTCTTAAACCGGGAAGGACAAATATGCTTCTTAGCAGATTTGCTTGGAAAATTTTTGTTTCATGGAAGGAAAATCTAAAATATTTTCCGGCCGGCAAAACTTTGCTGACGGGCAATCCGCTAAGAGAGGAAATAAAAAAAATACCTGAAAAAGAAGAGCCTAAAGGTTTATCTATACAGAAGAAGGAGGCGCTTCTTTATATAACCGGCGGATCAACAGGAGCTCATGAAATTAACAAAAGGATAGCAAAATTACTCCCTTTTTTGCTAAGAAAATTTCAAGTTATCCACCAGTGCGGCGTTTCCTACTATGATGACTGTAGTAGTTTAAACAAAATACGGGAAGATTTACCCCAAAAGCTTAAAAGCAAATATGCAATCTATAAAAATTTAGAAGCGGTGAGACTGAACAGGGTTCTTAATGCGGCTGATATAATTATAGGAAGATCCGGTGCAAATACGGTTTGTGAGCTTTCGGTTTTAGGAAAGATTGCCATTTTTATCCCTCATCCGCTGTCTGCTTTTGACGAACAAAGGGCGAATGCAAAAAAAATGGCCGATAATGGAACAGCCATAATTCTTGAGGAAGAAAAACTAAACTGGGGAAATCTAAAAGAAATCTTAAATAAAATAATCTTAAATATTGATGAACTTAACAAAAAAGCGTTCGACTTTAGTCAGAGTGCTGAGACTGAAAATCATAAGGTCGCTGCTTCTAAAATTGGCCTTTTTTTTGACAATTGTTTTGCTAATTAATTTTTTTTTAGGGGATTATTTATTTTTTTTAAAGTCAAAAGCGGAAAAACCTAAATTTGGCAAGCCTGTTGCCAGAATTGGCGAATTTTCAGTTGATCTTAAAGGGCAGGTAAGAAGGGTTGGGGAAAGTGAAAATTTGCCTCAAATTGTTGTTCTGACTGAGCCGCTTTTCGGAAACGAAAGAATAGAAAATTACGAGTTTAATAAAATTCTTTTTATTCTTGATCGGGCGGAAAAAAGTGAGCTTGATGTTGAAAAAATAGCCGTATATAATAAAGAAAGAATAGATTTTTACCTTAAAAATGGTATTATGGTAACTGTAAATAGTGAGCTCGACGCCGATTATTTTATATCATCTTTGCAAATAATGCTTTCTCGGTTTAAAATAGAAGGTAAAGTTCCAGCAAGCATTGATTATAGATTCAACAAACCAGTTGTTAAATTCTAAATGAGGAAAAAACAGGTAATTGCCGGCATAGATATAGGCACCAGTAAGATTTCAACCATTATCAGTTCATTGGATGAGGAGGGAAGAGCTTCCGTAATTGGGGTAGCCACGACCAAGAGCTTAGGGATGAGGAAGGGTCAAATTGTCGATATTGAAGAGGCGACTCAAAGCGTCATTGAAAGCTTAGAGTCTGCAGAGAGAATGGCTGGCTACCAGATTGCATCGTGTTTTGTTTCTGTGGGCGGAACGCATATTGGCTGTCAAAATTCACATGGGGTGGTTGCCGTTGCCGATCCAAATAAAGAAATAACCCAAAATGATGTCGTTAGAGTTATTGAAGCTGCCAAAGCAATATCTTTGGCTCCGGCAAGAGAGATAGTTCACATTTTACCCCGTTTTTTTACTGTAGATTCTCAGGAAGGAATTAAAGATCCTATCGGGATGAGCGGAGTGCGTCTTGAGGTAGACACTCATCTAATAACCGGCGGGAGCACTTCTCTTCGCAATTTAGAAAGATGTATCGAAAGAGTAGGCGTTGATATTGATGGATTTGTTTTTAATGGTTTAGCGGCCGCTGAGAGTGTTCTTACAGAGACGGAAAAAGAACTTGGCGTAATTCTTCTTGATATTGGAGCGGGAACAACTAATATGGCAATATACATTGACGGTGCGCTTTCATATTCCTCTGTTGTTCCTGTCGGAGCAAGAAACGTAACCAACGATTTGGCAATTGGATTGAGAATTTCGATAGAGAGCGCTGAAAAAATAAAGATATATTTATCTAAACAAGGTAAAAAAATTACGCAGCCCGACGATGAGAGAAAAAATAAGAAAGAGGAAAAAAAATCAACGGATGATCTAGATGTTGCTTCTTTAAATCTCCCGGAAGGATTGAAAACGGTTTCGCGTAAAACTCTTGTTGAAGGAATAATTAAGCCGCGGCTTAATGAAATATTTGATTTAATAGCAATTGAAATAAAAAGAAGCGGATTTGGAGGAACGACTCCAGCGGGAGTGGTAATTTCAGGAGGGGGTGCAAAGACAATTGGTCTTTCTGATTGCGCAAAAAGAACGCTTGTTCTTCCTGTCAGAATAGGATCTCCATATGATATCAAGGGGGTAATTGATGAAATCCTTTCTTCTTCATACGCAACTGCGGTTGGTCTCATAAAATACGGTTCAAAAATGGGTTCAAAATCAGCGGGATTTAATTTTTCTAAAATTTCACAGGCGATTAAATCTTCATCAATTAAAGGTACTGCCGGTAAATTAATTGAACTTGTGAAGTCTTTCCTGCCATGATATAATTTTTGACCATATGTTAATCAAACCCGATATAGCGCGGTTTGCCAAAATCAAGGTTATTGGCATTGGCGGAGGAGGATCAAACGCTGTTTCTTCAATGGCTTCAAATAGTCAAATCAAGGGAGTTGACTTTCTTGTTGTAAACTGCGATTCACAAGCGCTTCTTCACTCACCCGTTCAAAATAAACTCCAGATCGGAGAGAATTTAACGCGGGGTCTTGGTGCCGGAGGCAATCCGGATATAGGAAGAGAAGCGGCCGAGGAATCCCGGGAAAAAATTAAGGAGCACTTGGTAGATTCAGATATGATTTTTTTAACCAGCGGAGAAGGCGGGGG
>Ga0209542_10018533_pt1 | contig 11257 bp, 13 predicted proteins | sample RifCSPhighO2_01_FD_184028 | JGI IMG/M metagenome (GOLD analysis project Ga0209542, IMG submission 184028) | Soil microbial communities from Rifle, Colorado - Rifle CSP2_plank highO2_0.1 (SPAdes) (version 2) | ecosystem: Environmental > Terrestrial > Deep subsurface > Rock core/Sediment ...
ACAAGGAATATCAGCAGGGCAAATATCCCAAGCTTGAGCAGGAATTTTGTCGCTGCCTTTATTATAGAAACTGCTATAAGCACAATCACAAGCACGATTACAAGGGTGACAAGCCAGTCTATCATGTATATGATATAGCCCAATGCATTATATAAAGATTGCGATGGCAAAAGAGATACTGTCAAATTAGGAGTTATTTCCCGCACGCCACCTCCTTGGCGGCTCTACGGCCAAATTCCTGCGGAATTTGTCCTACGTGACACCCAGTAGGGGGCGTCCCCCGTCACGTAGAGCGCCACGGTGGCGTGCGGCGAGGCGAGGGTTGGCTCCTACGGAGTGCCGAGTAGGGCAAAATTGCAGAGCAATTTTGACCGTAGCACCGCCACCGCGTGGCGCAATAATATCTCAACCTTACAATATCATTTTGCGGATAACTCACCAAAAGATTTATAAATGACCCCCAGACCCGTATATGATATCAAGAGATAAGCCGGTCCAAGAGGCTTGCTTATGCTGGAGATAGGAAACAGTTCTTATTCTCCCGGAGGAATGAAAATGGCAAGAATGTATTCAAGAAAGAAGGGGAAGTCAGGCTCAAAGAAGCCTGTCAGCAAATCAAGGACTTGGATAAGATACAAGCCCAAGGAGGTTGAGCTATTGATATTCAAACTTGCAAAAGAAGGCAAGTCATCATCAGAGATCGGCCTCATCCTGAGGGACACTTATGGGATACCTGACTCAAGGTTCATCACAAAAAGGAAGGTGACCCAGATAATAAAGGAGAAGGGCCTTTCAAAGGAGCTTCCTGAAGACCTTCTGAATCTTATCAAGAGATCTGTGCAGATAAGGAAGCACATGGAGGAGAACAAGAAGGACATGACTGCCCTGAGGGGCCTGCAGCTCACAGAGTCAAAGATCAAAAGGCTGATAAAATACTACAAGGAGACCAAAGTGCTTCCTTTTGGCTGGAAATTTGACGCAAAGAGCATCAGGATGTATGCTGAGCAATAGAGCCGGCATTTATGCTAATGGATAAATATGATCTCTTCAAAGACAGTCTGAAGAAGGCTGCTGAGAAGTTCAGGAGCATTGACAAGGATGAGTTCATAAGGATAATAAGCCATCTTGATGCTGACGGCATAAGCGCAGTCTCTATCCTCATAAAAGCTCTTGAAAAGGAGAACAGGAAGTATTCTATCTCGATATTGCAGCAGCTAAGCTCAGCCATGCTCAAAGAGATAGCAGATGATGACAGCAAAGTCTATGTCTTTACAGACCTTGGAAGCGGCTCAGTGGCTGAGATAACTGAAGCTCTTAAGGGAAGGAGAATATTTGTTCTGGACCATCATGATGTGGACCCTTCTTATGATGCTGCAAAATGCAATGATGGGGATGTCACTTTTGTGAACCCTCATCTTTTCGGCATTGACGGCGGCAATGAGATAAGCGGTTCAGGTGTCGTGTATCTTTTTGCAAAAGAGCTTGATGATTCCAATAGAGAGATGGCGCACATTGCTGTTGTAGGGGCAATAGGCGATGTGCAGGAGAACAAGGGATTCCAGAGGCTGAACAGCGAGATACTTCATGATGCTGTAGAGCAGGGGCTGGTCAGCGTGAAGGAGGGGCTCAGGGTCTTCGGCTTCCAGACAAGGCCTGTGCACAAGGTGCTTGAATACAGCTCAGACACTTTCATACCCGGCGTGACAGGCAGCGAGAGCAAGGCCATCGAATTCCTGTACCAGATAGGGATAAATCCCAAGAATGGGAAGGAGTGGAAGACAATGGCAGACCTCTCCCAGGATGACATGAAGAAGCTCATTGCAGCTGTGGTAGTCAAAAGGATCGGAGAAAAGAATCCTGATGATGTCCTTGGATTCAGCTACATCCTTGAGAAAGAGAAGAAAGGCTCTCCTTTCAGGGACGGAAAGGAGTTTGCCACGCTGCTCAATGCATGCGGAAGGCTTGATAGGGCCTCTCTGGGCATAGGGGCATGCATCGGCGATGAGAAGATAAAGAGAAAAGCGGTCCAGCACCAGCTTGAATACAGGAAAGAGATAGTGAAGACAATGAAATGGTTCAGGGAGAACAAGGACAGCGGCCTTCTGGCAAAAGGGAAAGGGTATGTGATAATAAATGCAAAGGACAAGATAATGCCTTCAATGATAGGCACAATGGCATCGATGCTCACAAAATCTGATGAGTTTGAGGGCGGAACCTTAGTGATGGGCATGGCAAGGCAGAAAGAGGGCACGACAAAGATCTCTCTGAGGATTGCAGGGAGGGAGAACGGGGTTGATCTTACAGAAGTTGTCAGGAAGATAACAGAGAAAGCAGGCGGAGAGGCGGGCGGACATATGCAGGCAGCTGGCGCAGTCATCAAGACAGCTGATGAGGAAGCGTTTGTTGAGGCTGCGAAGATGGTGTTTGAGGGGAGGTCCTGAGAGTGAATACTATCTCCCGGTGGTTAGCAATATTTAAATAAGAAGTTAAGTAAACCGTTATTATATGGTTCAGCACAACCTGAGAAGGCATGAGATCATGGGGCTTATATTCATATTTCTGGCTGCAACCTCTATTGGAATCGGTATATACCTTACGCTCATGGGCGCAATAGGAAGGCCATTGCTCAGGCAGTCAACTGATTATTTCCTGAAAGGAAAGGAGTTCATATTGTTCCCGCTGTTCTACGGAATAGGGGCTGTGCTGTGGGAGCTTGGAAAGATTGAGATCAAAGAGGCAGTGCCCGGCCTTGTGAGGAAGGAATGATGGCAAAGAAAAGCCTTGTGAAGGAGATTGAGGATTTTGAGAGGAAAGAGATGAGGAAGATAGAGGAAGAGATACAGTACGGCACAAAAGAGCTGATAACAGGGCTTCTGATTGGAATAATCATTGGATTCATAATTGCTGCTATTTTCTTGTGAGATATTTGCATTTGATTGATTTCTTTATAATGCACTTTCTTCCAAGCCTCGCCTGACCCGCTTCTTATTCGCAGTGGCGAGGTGAAGAAGCTATGCCCTACTGTAAGTTTGGAGAGGCAAAGAAGCTTCACCTGGCCAATATCCACTGTTTCTGCAGATTGCTGGCCAGGCTAGGAAAAAAGAAAAAGAATATAAGAAAAAGATCAGGCCTGATAAGGCTATTTTGTTTACAAAACATTTATTAATTGAATACTATTAAGTGTGGTAATGGACGAAGATGCCATAAAAGAGGTTGAAAGGAAGCTTGAGTTCGGTGTCGGAGAGATTCTTCTCATATTTCTCATCTCTTTGGATATCATTGAGTTTGCAGGAATCCTTCCCCATGACCTTGATTATGCAAAGAAGATAATATCCTGGGCCGCTCTCGGCTATCTGCTCTACACTGCTGACCTGACAGAGATATTCTTCGGCTACAAGGACAAGCTGATTGATGTCCTTCTCATCCTTGCCTACTTCATGCTCATAATGAAGAACTTTGTGGTGTTCTCAAAGACTGCTGTGGATGCAATAGGCGATGTCGGAGGGTCTTTCCTCATGCCCCTTTACCTTTTTATCCTTGACAATGCATATCAGTTTGAGATGTGGACCTTCTACATCGGCGCAGGGCTCATAATAGCCATAGCATGCTCCAATCTTTTCCTGAATGTTGATGTGAAGAAGCCGAGCATGATGGCAATGATACACCGGGAGGGCCCTTCCAGCGGAGCTGCAGAGAGGCTGAAGAGGACAGCAACATCTTTCCTGATCTTCGTGACTTTCTTCATTGTCGTCTTCAATCTTGTCATGGAATGGCTTGCGTGGGCCATTGACAGCTCAATACTTGTGCTTGCGATATTCTTCTACTTCTTCTTTTTCATAAAATACTCCAGAAGGTTTGATGCAGAGAGGTTTGTCTATAAGCTGGGCAATGTGGGGTCTGATTTCTACACAAATGTGATAAGGCTTTTCCATTCAAGGGAAACAATAATGGTCGGAGTGGCAGGGATTCTCGTGCTCCACCTGATAACTGACGCAGGAGTCTTCATCCTGCCTTATATTCTTGGCAAGAGTATAGACTACTTTGCAACGCTTGGGGCCGGCCATGACACAATAATCTCCCTTGCCTCTGCCTCGCTGGCACTACTGGAGACTGGCGCAATGAAGGCGCTTGCTGTGGCAGGCTATGTGTTCAATATCCTTGCTGCGCTTTTCCTCCTTTTCGGCCCTGCATTTGTCTGGTATGAGCTGTACAAACAGAAAAGGGTCAGGATACCGAGGGCAGCATACTTATTATTCTTCTCATCAGTCATTTACTTCATCCTGAATCCTGTCTTCAGCATGAAAAGGATAAGTCTTGGCTCTGTCTCAGGAGTTGACATAACAACATCAGCCCTTGGAGTGAACAACATCCTGTTGCTAACAGCCATAGCTGCTGCAGCAGGGATAACTGCATTTGCTCTGACTTATTCCCATCCAGCAAGAAGAGGCATGAAGTACATCATGTTTTCTGTCCTGGGAGTATTCTTTGCATTTTACATCTTCACTTTCTCAACAGACCTGATATCATTCTACCTGAATGCAATAATCAGCAGAGCCCCTCTCCTCGTGTCACTCTATTTTATTGTGTTCCTGGCAGCAACTGCATTGTTCTATTTCCTTGGAGGGATATATTTTATCTACATCTCAATTTATAAGCTGCATAAGAAAGAAGTTTAATGTATTTGCTGTTCTCTCAATATCATAACTCCTTCGCCAGGCAGTTCACGCACTGAAGGCTGGAAAGCCTCGCTGCTGCCATAGGGTTGTGCCATTGCGCCCATGAGGCCATTAATCTCTTTTTTTATCCTTGCCACTTCACTCTGATGCAGGCCAGGATTATATTTCACTGCTTCCCTCTCTGTGAGGTCTCTCCCTGCCTCAAGATTTCCCAATTCCTCTACAGTGATGCTTCCTCCTGAGAATTCCTTCAATAAGCGAACTTCCTCTGGGTCCAGAGGCTTTCCTTTGCCATACTCGATTATTTTCCTTGTTCCTCCAAGGGAGTCCATTGCACCATATGTGGCAACAAGGTCAAATACCTTAGTATATAATTCGTCCATCATTATCTGCTTTTCTCTGGACAACAGCAGAGGCCTTTGCTCTGCTACTTTTGTGTATGCATCAAGGAATTTAAGAAGCGGCGCAGCTGCCCCTCCAAAATCACCATCATGCGCTTTTTCTGAAACACTAATGCATTTCTTTAAGTAATCAAGCATAGAGCCTATCCTCAAAGGATCATCATATCTCTCCTCTCTGCAGGTAACTGAATCATCATAGAGTATCCTGCTGCATCCATCTCTTATTCCTGCATTAAGCTCTCCGTTGATTGTGACAGAAGAATAGTTGGAGAATCCAAAGTCTCCTGAAGAGAGCTCAGAGAATGCATACTGCCCTATTCTCCCTTCCAGGGGTTTTTTGGTCCTTGACAGGGATATGCTTGCAAGCGAAGGGTCAAGGAAATAGTTCAGTTGTATGCCCCAATTTTCTTCTCTTGCCGCGTCCCTCATGAAATTCTTTAGCTCAGCTCTAATGTTTTCTTTTGCCTTGCCTTCCAGCAGACAGCCGCACCCAAGCTGTGTTATCATCATCTCAAGAAAGTCAGCTGTAAAATTGAGGAATCTTGCAGAGGAGTCCTTGTTTTCTTTTATGGGTTGATATACTATCCTTCCCATATAAGCGTTGTTTACGGTGGGGTCAAGCGTGACTCTTGTCTGACTGCCGGAACTGCTGCCAAGCCTGTCTTCAATAGTCTCTTCAAATGAATTGCCTACATGAGCTATTGCGCTGTCAGAGAAGTGTTTATTTCCAAGATGCTGTGTATTAGCGAGAATCTCGTACAGGCGTACTGGTGTGAAACCGCTTGTTTGGTTGGGTCTTTCTTGCATTGTCTCTTCTGTGTCTCCAACCAACCCCTGTAATCTCTAAAGCTATAAAAGCCTCTGGAGCTGTAGATTTTTAGGTAATATATAAAGATTATGATTTTATATATCAACAGGATTTACTGGAATGTAGGATGTTCTGGCATTGTATAAGGCATAGGACGATGCTTTGGGCCTGCCTGGAATCTGGAATAAACAGCTTCTCCGATTATATCCATCAGCAGAGGGCAGCAATTCCTTAAATCCTTTCTCTGGACAGCATTAAGCAGATTATCTATGTTTCCTCCTTCTTTAATATCTTCTTTCTTGAGCGCTATCTTTAAAGCCTCAATATCTGCAGGAGCAGCTTCCCATAAGTAACCCACCAAACTGGCATAGAGGATGTCAGATGCCTCTGCTGCTCCATGCTTCCCTGCAATATTCATGCATGCATCCCTCATATCATTCTGGGCTTGTGATACTGGAAGCATTTCCAGAACCCTTGTGATCCTATGGTAGTCTGCCATAGTGCCGGTGCCATACATCACTGCGCCCACCCCTTCTCAAGATATTTTATTGTGATGAAAGGTCTTGTCTTTATGCGCATGAACACTCTGTCTTCCTTCTTCTCTATCTGCTTCCATGTGAAGACATTATCCTTGATTTTCATGTAGTTGAATTTCATTTTGCATCCCGCAGTTTTGTTCATCTCATTGCTGCATTTATTATTCCCCAATTTCCCCCGATTCCTGAAAGTATGATTGAGCATATGACCACAAACACAAAGAATGCTGGATTGAATGATCCCACGATGTGCTTGAATACAATGAACCAGTAAAAAGGCACCGAGGTGATGAAAAACGCCTTTTTACTGATTTCATTGAATATGATTTTTGCCTTCTGGCCGAGAGTCTTTCTCTCCCCGTATAGCTCAAGGTCAATCTGCCTGAGCTTCTCTATGATCTCCAGCTCCTCCTGGTCAATGTAATCTTCATCCTGCTGCTTTGCTGTCTTTTCTGATATTTTATCTGACATGATATCCCCCAAACCTTTTATGAAAATGAAAAATGCAGAACTGTCCGCCCCCCAACAAGCAGACAGCCTGCATCTTTTAACCACCCCCAGTGGTTAAGCGTGATATGCACCCCTGTTAGGTGCCTTTGTGCCCTGTTCGTTTATATAATCATCAAAACCTTTCTGGAGCACTGCCACAACAGCAGGATTATACCATATCCCTGACTTGCCCGCAATGTCAGCCATTATCGCTGCCTGTGATTTTGGCAGGCCGTTATAGATTGCGGATCTTACAGGCGAAGTTCCTGCTTCCATTGAGTCAGCTATCCTTATGACCTGCGCCTCGCTGCTTATCTGCTCTCCTCTGAGCCCATAAGGATAGCCTGAACCATCCCAGTTCTCATGATGCTGCTCTATGCCATAGATCACTCTTTCCTGCATGCTGGCAGGCAGCACTTTCAATGCTCCCTTCACAACTGAGACACTGTCAAGTGGATGCTTGATCATCATCTCGTGGTCCTTCTCTGTGAATCTTCCTATCTTTGTGTAGAGCTCAGGATACATCTCCTTGCCTATGTCATGCAGAAGGCCTGCAATCCCTGCTGCAACAATCGCATCCTTGTTGCCTGCATATCCTGGAATTCCTGCTGCAAGAGATATTGTCCCTATAGAGACATCCACACAGTGTATCCCATGATACTGGTTTGTCTCCCATAGCCTTTTCACTGGATGCAGTATGCGGTCATCGCTGAATAGAAGCTCAACTGCGTATCTGACATCATTCCAGACGAAGCCCATGTCTTTTGAAGTGAGGATATCAAAACTTGGATTTGCCTTGGATTCAATTGCACTGACACAATCAGCAGCAATCCTCCTCTCTGCTATCGCATCCTCAAGCCTCCTGAATCTTGATGCAAGGATGTCGCTGAATTCCACGCCTGTGCTGAATTCCTCATTGAAAGGAATCATATGGAACACAGTCGGCTCTCCCCTAAAATCTTCTATTCTCTCTTTTAATGAAGCGACATTTCCATTACATGGCTTTCCATGCTTTCCATCATATCCTCCGATTTGTCCAAACACCTTCCATCACCCCCCCATAGCTTCCGCTAGGTCAATTCTGCTTTTTCATCTCTGTATAGCTTGCGCTATGTTTATTTATCTACTCAAATTAATACAAAGGAGAAAGATCGCAGGTCCGGCATTGCCGAACCTGGAATCACCTCTTTCCCCCCACAATGTGTGAGCATGATTTAATTTGTGATTATATTGAATCCCTTATGACCTTCACTGCCTTGCTTCTCACTGCATCATCAAGGTTCACTATTATCTTCCTTGTCTTCTTCTTTGCTGTGGCAAGCCATCCCACCTCTGAATCTATCAGGCCCATCTCTGTGAGCCCTATGAGGAATGACCTAACCCTCCTCTCTGACAATGGCTTTATGTTGTATGACTCGCACTCCTCAAGGTATATCCTGTATATGTCCGAGCCTGCCATCACCTTCTCCTCGTTCTTTAGTATTGAAACATAAATGAGCTTCTGGTGCTGTGTGAGCGTTGTTATCATGGCGAGCATCTGGTCCCTCTCAAGGCTCTTGTCCGCCTCCTCGACAAGGTCAAGCGTTATCTTGCTCCTGTTCTTTGCAATGGCGATCTTTGCGCATGCATCCAGCATCTCCATCGCCTTTCTTGCATCGCCGTTCCTCTGTGCCTCTATCTCAGCCACCTTCTTTATCACTGCATCTGTCATCACTCCTGGCTTGAATGCCACCTTTGCCCTCTCTCTCAGTATGTCAAACAGCTCGTCTGATGTGTAAGGCGAGAAGATCACCTTCACCCTGCCGAATGTCGACTGGGTCTTTGGCTTTATGTAGTCTCCTACTCTCATATCATTTGATATCACAAGCGTTGACACCTTTGCAGTCACATCGTTGTTTATCCTGCTCATCCTGTATAATATGTCGTCTCCGCTCTCCTTCAGCACATAATCCACTTCATCAAGCACCACAAGCACCTGCATGCCTTCCCTGTCCAGCACACTGTTGAACTCGCTCACTGCCTTTGCCCGTGTCCATCCCATCCTGGGATAATCTCTCTCTGGATTCAGCTGGCCCAATATGCCAAGCAGGATCGCTGTCTCTGTCCTGTTCTCTGAGCAGTTGATGTACGCTGTCTTCAGCTCAATCTTCTTCTTTGCAGCCTCTGCCTCAAGCTCCTTCATCAGATCCAGGATCAGGCCTGTCTTGCCTGTGCCAGGCACCCCATAAACAAAGACGCAGCTCACTGCAGAGCCCATCAAAATGGGTGCCAGCTCCATTATAAGATCGTTCTTCTGGCCTGTCCTGTGCAAAAACCCTGTAGGAGGCTCCAATGCATAAAGCACATCCCTCCTGTTGTATATCGGGTTTTTCAGCACTGACGCAAATGATATCGGTTCCATTTTCTCAAACCACCCCTGGAAGAACCATTGTTTCTTCCGAACCCATTTCTCTAGTAAGGAGGTGGTGCTTTATATACTTTTCGGTTTTTCATTCCCTTATTTCCGATGCTTCCGATACTGATGTGGCTTCCAATAGGGAGTTATCTATATTGGTATAGGCTTATTGATTCAAAATATTTTTATTCTGGCAGATAAATCAAGAAAGTATGGCAAAAAGTGATTTAGGGAAATACAAGAAGTCAGAATGGGTCAAGGTCTTCTCTGGCTATTGGAGCTTATTGAGCTGCTGTTACCTTGGCTATGAACATTCAAAACTGATAGGGCAGAAACTTGGCTGCGGGCCGCATAGGGCAATCATTGTCTCGCATAATGGAAGATGCGCCTGCCATTATGATAAATCAGATCTGGCTGAGTTCGGCAGAAATCTTGTGAAGAAAGTTGTTGAAGATGAAAGTTTAATGACAAGCTGGAGCAGCATAGTCAAACGCAACACAGATGTCCTGATGAAATTCATGAAAAAACAGCCATCTGACCTGAAATCGCTGAAAAAGAATTACCCAAAATTCTTAGAGCTTTTTCATGATTATCCCGCTGCTTATGTTGCAATCAAACAGGTAGCCAACTTCTTGCCCAAGGAATTGTTTGAGAGACATATCTCATTGTGCGATGAAACAAGGTTATACTCAGAGAATGTGTATACAGAGACAGAGAAATTCATGAGAAGATTTGCAGGCGAGATCAGCAAGGCTAATGACTATGGAGTTGATTTGATCTTGTCCTGCACTGACAAGGAATTTGGCCAATATCTAGAAAAGGGAATATTGCCTGATAAATCAGTTTTAGAGGAGAGATTCAAAAGCAATGCCCTGGTCTTTGAGAATGGAGTCTATACTTTAGTTACCCGTGATGAGGTTAAGCATTTAGAAGGGATCATGATAGGTGCATTGGGCATCACTGAAATAAAGGGCGCTGTTGCTTTTAGGGGTTTGGTCAAGGGGAAGGTCAGAATAGTCTTTGATCCGTCTAAATTCAAGAATTTTGAACAGGGCGACATCCTTGTCACAGGTATGACTAGGCCGGAATTCCTGCCTTTGATGAAAAAAGCAGGTGCTGTTGTGACTGATGCAGGAGGCATCTTGTGCCATGCTGCAATTGTTGCCCGAGAGCTTAAGATTCCTACAGTCATCGGGACTGAAAAAGCCACCAAGGTTCTGAAAGATGGAGATATAGTAGAAGTTGATGCTAACAAAGGCATTGTAAGGAAAATAAAGAAATGATATTCTTTCTGCAATCTGATCTATGATATTGACTACTCCAATACAACAAAGCTTAAAAACCCCATGTTCTAATCTGCTCTCATGAAACTCCACCCCCTGCTGACAGACAGGACAGCGATAAACATTCTGAAGACGCTTTATAACCATGAGGTCATAGAAAAGAATTCTTATACAATTAAGCTTTCTGAGGCAGGGAAAAAAGCCTGCTGCAGCTCTTATCCGCTGGAGTCAGCCCAGAAGCTCTCATCTTATGGGCTGATTGCCCTTGATGCTGTTGAAAAGGACCATGTGATGAGCATGACAAACAAGGGCAAGGAATTCATCGAGATATTTGATCAGCTTGTTGAGCTGTTCCAGCCAAAGAGAACAGGAGAGAGGTCTGTCAGGATAAAGTACGAGCTCACGAACCAGGAGAAGAGGATACTTGTGCTTGCCTATAAGATATCAAAAGAGAGCGGCAGTGAGATGGTCCCACTGAAGATGCTTGTGCAGGAGCTTTATCCGTATGACCAGGCAGGGAAGGCGAGCGTTGTGTCAAGATATATCTCAAAGCTGGAAGAGCTGAGCCTGATGCAGAGAAGCAAGGAAGGAAGGAATGTTCTTGTCTCTGTGACAGAACAGGGATTCAGGACTATAAGAGAGCAGTACCTGAAGGGATTGATGCATTAG